>AUXO018066121.1_pt1 | contig 10051 bp, 5 predicted proteins | sample 768731 | NCBI WGS metagenome assembly AUXO01 (sample SAMN02715735, study PRJNA202380) | gut metagenome | biome: sheep rumen | host: Ovis aries | place: New Zealand: Palmerston North | reverse complement strand
TAGACTTAAAAATAATATTAAAGATGCTTGGAGAAAAAGATTTATTCAAGAAAGGCCAAATGCATATGAAGTTGATGCAGATATTTTAATGCATCCAAGAGTATGGGAAGCAAGTGGACATGTATCAGGATTCTCTGACCCGCTAGTAGATTGTAAAGAATGTAAGACAAGGCATAGAGCCGATAATTTAATAAATGATTATACTAAATCTTCTATTGGAGATGGTATGAGTCAAGAAGAAATGATTAAATATATAAAAGATAATAAAGTACCATGTCCAAAATGTGGAAAATCAAACTTTACTGATATTCGTGAGTTTAATTTAATGTTTCAAACATATAGAGGTGTAACTACTGATTCTAAAAATGTTGTTTATTTAAGGCCGGAAAATGCACAAGGTGAATATGTGAATTTCTTAAATGTATTAAGAACTATGAGATGCAAATTACCATTTAGTATAGGTCAAATTGGTAAAGCATTTAGAAATGAAATTACTCCAGGAAATTTTACATTTAGAACAATAGAATTTGAACAAATGGAATATCAAACTTTTTGTAAGGAAGGAGAAGATACTAAACTATATGATTATTTTAAAGAGTATGGTAAGAAGTTCTATATGGATTTAGGATTGCCTGAAGATAAATTAAGATATCATGATCACGAAAAATTAGCATTTTATGCTAAAGCGGCTTGTGATATAGAGTATTTATTTCCATTTGGATGGGGAGAAATAAATGGTACTCATAACAGAACTAATTATGATTTAACTCGTCATCAAGAATATAGCGGAGAAAATATGTCATATTTAGATCCTGATACAAACGAAAGATATATTCCATATATTATTGAATCTACTTATGGACTTGATAGAACTGTTTTAGCAGTATTATTTAATTCATATTATAAAGAAACTCTAGAAGATGGAAGTGAAAGAGAAGTATTAAAATTGCATCCTTTCTTGGCTCCTTATAAAGTAAATGTTCTTCCACTAATTAAAAAAATACATGGAGAGAAAGCAAATGAGATATACAATATGTTATCAAAACATTTTATGACTAGTTATGATGAAACTGCTAACATAGGTAAACGTTATAGAAGAGCAGATGTTGTAGGTACTCCATTCTGTATTACTATTGATGATGACACATTAAATAATAATACTGTTACTATTAGAGATAGAGATACAATGAAGCAAGAAACAATCAGTGTTGATGAAATTGTTGACTATATTAATAAAAGAATTGAATTTTAAAAATAATTATTGATAGTAAAATTATTCTGTGATAGAATTATATTGTATAAATAATAAAGGAGGAATAACATGGCAATTAAATTACCAAAAATATTTCAACCAGAAGATGACAATGATGAAATTGATGATTATGAAGCAAAAGAAACTAGTAAATCTAGTGGAAAAGATTATAAAAATAAAACTATATTAGTTGAACCAAGAGCATTTTCTGAAGCACAACAAATAGCTGACTATTTAAAAAATAGAAATCAAGTAGTTGTTAACTTCAAAAGAGTAACATCAGATGTTTCAAAAAGAATTATGGATTTCTTAAATGGAATTATATATGCAATAGATGGAACAATGCAAAAACTTGGTCCAGGTATTGTTATTTGTGCTCCAAAAGGATTTGAGATTGAGGGCAATATAACAGAAGACGAAACAAAAAAAGCATCTAAAAAAGATGATATGGGTGAATGGTAGAATTATAAAATAACAAAAATATTATGAGAGGTGTAGCATGAAAAAGTTTGATACTGTCTTTCGTGGATATGACAAACAGCAAGTACAAACATTTTTAGATGATGTTATTAAAAACTATGAAGTCTTGCTTAATAAAAGTCAAAAAACACAAGAAGAGAATATTAGATTAAATGAACAAATTAAATATTATCAAAACATTGAAGACAGAATGAATAGAGCAATTTACAATGCTGAATCTGCAAGTGATCAAATAAAGAAAAATGCAAGACGTGAAGCAGATATGCTAGTAACTGAAGCTAGACATAATGCAAGTAGAATAATAAATGATGCTCTATTAAAAGCTGAAAAAGCTCAAAATCATGCAGACCAATTAAAAAGAAATACCAATGCCCTAAAGAGAAGATTAAGACAAATTATTCAAAATCAATTAGATGTTATTGAAGAAATGGATAGAGTTGATTTTGATAATATCGATGAGAAATATAATTAGCACTTAAATAAGTGCTTTTTCTTTATATTAAAAAATGATAGAATATAAATTGAGAGGATATATTATGAACTACATACCAATTAATATTAAAACTGAATATGAACTAATGAATAGTCTAATTAAAATAGATGATTTGGTTTTATTTGCAAAAAATCATAATATTAATACTCTTGGTATAACCGATAATACTATGTTTGGTACTATGGAATTTATTAATAAATGTAATTTAAACAATATTAAGCCTGTAATTGGATGTGAATTTAAAATAGATGGTATTTTATTTACTTTATATGCAATTAATTATAATGGGCTTAAAAACTTGTTTAAATTGGTTTCTAAAAATAATATAGATGGACTAAAATTAAGTAATTTTAAAAATATAAATAATGTTAAATGTGTATGTAATATAAATAATTATGATGATTTAAAATTATTATTTGATAATGTATATATTGGGTATTCAAATAATGAAGAAAAAATAAATTCATTAAAAATTACAAATAACATAGTTTATAATCCGCTAATTAGATATTTTAATAAAGAAGATAAAGAATATTTTAAATTTATTAAATATATCGATGAAGGAAAAACAATCGATGAAAATATAAATGTTTTAGATAGTAACTTAATTGATAATTATGATGCAGAAGATACATTTAATTTTTGCAGTGATATTAATATCATTTTACCACAGGTAAGTTTACATATTCCTAAATATAAGGATAACTCATTAACTTATTTAAAGGCTCTTGTTAAAAAAGGATTAGATAAAAGGCTTAATGGTAATGTTCCAGATAATTATAAAAATAGAATTGTATATGAATTATCAATAATTGAAAAAATGAATTATGTTGATTACTTTTTAATAGTATATGATTTTGTTTTATTTGCAAAAAAACACAATATATTAGTAGGTCCAGGACGTGGTAGTGGTGCTGCTTCTCTAGTTAATTATGCTCTTGGAATAATCAATATAGATCCACTTAAATATAATTTAATATTTGAAAGATTTTTAAATCCTGATAGAATCACTATGCCAGATATAGATATTGATTTTGATTCTGAAAAAAGAGAAGATGTTATTAAATATGTAACTGATAAATATGGAAATGAAAATACTGCAAGAATAATATCATTTAATACATTACTTCCAAAGCAAGTAATACATGATGTTGGAAAAGTATTAAATTTATCTTCATCTTTAATAGATAATATTTGTAAATGCATTAAAGATGAAAAAACATTTGATGAACTTGATAATAATTATGAGTACAAAAAGATAATATCTAGAAATGAAGAAACTAAAAAGTTAATTCAAATATGTAAAAAATTATGTGGCCTTAAAAAGAATACAGGTATTCATGCTGCTGGAGTAGTAATTAGTGATGAAGAATTATTTAATTTTATGCCACTTTATAAGAATAATGATGTAATATTAACTGGTTATTCTATGGAGTATATTGAATCATTAGGATTATTAAAAATGGATTTCTTATCAATTAAGAATTTAAATACAATTTCAAATATTTTAGAAGATATTAAATCTCATGGCTATGATATAGATATAAATAATATAGATCTAAATGATAGTAAAACATTAGATTTATTTAAAAATGCATATACTACGGGAATATTTCAATTTGAAAGTACTGGTATGAAATCGTTTTTAAAAACTTTAGAATGTGATTCATTTAATACTTTGGTTGATGCTATAGCATTATATAGACCAGGTCCTCGTGAAATGATTCCATCATATATTAATCGTAAAAAAGGAAAAGAAAAAATAACTTATTTAGTTAAGGAATTAGAACCTATTTTAAAAAGTACATATGGAATTATTATTTATCAAGAACAAGTACTTGAAATATTAAGAGAAATAGGTGGATATAGTTATTCTGAAGCAGATATTATTAGAAGAGCTATGTCTAAGAAAAAAGAAAGTGTTATTTTAGAACATAAAGATAAATTTATAGATGGAGTTATTAATAAAGGCTATTCAAAAGAAATTGGAGAAAAATTATATAATTTAATTATTAAGTTTTCTTCTTATGGATTTAATAAATCTCACTCAGTTGTATATTCAGTTCTTGCATATGATATGGCTTATTTAAAAACGCATTATACATTATTTTTCATGAGAAATTTATTAAATATGAATAAGAGTAGTGAATTAATCAAAGAATATATTGATGAATCAAAACTATTAGGTATTGACTTTATTAATTTAAATATCAATGAATCTAGTAAAGAATTTATTATTAAAGATAATAAATTAGTTTTACCATTTACTTTAATTAAATCTATAGCAGGAATAGTATCAGAAGAAATTGAAGAAGAAAGAAAAAAAGGACTATTTAAATCTTTTTATGATTTTATGATTAGATGTTATTCTAAGAATATTAATAGAAGAGTAGTTATTTCATTAATTGAGTGTGGTGCTTTTGATGTGTTCAATGTTAATAAAAAAATGTTAATTAATAATATTGATGAAATAATTAATTATATTACTCTATGTAAAGATTTAAATACCATAATTGAAGAAGAACCGGTTTTTGAAAATATAGCTGATTATGATGATAAAGAAATAATAGATAATGAAATAAATAATTACGGATTTTATTTATCATTTCATCCGGTAACCAAATATAATAGAGAACAATCACTTAATTTAAAAGAATATAAACAATATTTTAATAAAACAATTACTTCAATCTTATATGTTGAAAGTATTAAAACAATAAAAACTAAAAATAATGATAAAATGTCATTTGTTAGATTAAGTGATGAATTTAATTCGATTGAAGGAATAATATTTCCTGATACATATAAGAAGATTGGTGAACCATTAAAAAATAATGTGTATAAAGTTAATGGCAAAATAGAAAGAAGAAATGATATTTATCAATTAATAATATATAACATGGTATTATTATAATTGAAATATATAAGTAAAAATGATATATTATTAAATGAATAGTAGGAGATTATATGGATGGTATTATTGATAAAATTGTAGGTAATTATACTAAAGACAATAAAAAAAGAATAAAGTCTATAGTAGAAGCAGTAAAAGAAAAAATTCCTGAATATACATCAAAAGATAGAAGTTTCTACAAAGAAAAAACAAAAGAATTTAAGAATAGATTAATAAACGGAGAGTCTAAAGAAAGTATAATGGTGGATGCACTAGCTCTTTGTTCTGCAGCTATAAATGAAATTAATGATTATTTTCCATATGATGTACAATTAGAAGCAGCAGCCGCAATGCAAGGAAATGTTGTTGCTGAAATGAAAACTGGTGAAGGAAAAACATTAGTACAAATATTAACTGCTTATTTAAATGCTTTGGATGAAAAAAGTGTTCATATTGTAAGTGCAAATGATTATTTATGTGGACGTGATTATGAGTTAAACAAAGATGTTTTTGAACTTCTTGGACTAAGTGTTGGTTTAGTACAAGCCACCACAAATAGTAAAGATAAAAAAGAGGCTTACTCTTGTGATATAATGTTTTCAACTTTAAAAAACATTTCTTTTGATTATTTAAGAGATAACATAGTAAAAGATAAAAAAGATAGAGTTGTTACTAGACCATTCGGTCATATTGTTATTGATGAAATTGATAGCATTTTAATTGATGAAGCTAAAACACCAGTAATATTATCTCCTGGGGAAGATAGTGAATATAAATTAGAAACAGAAAAAGATAAATATTTTGAAGCTGCGCATAAAGTTCTATATGAATTAAAAGGCGCTAATGCTGACACTACATTTACAACAGATCAATTAAATGCAACATTTGAAGCTAATCCTCACCTTGATTATATTATTGATACATGGAATAAAACAGTTCATTTATCTGATAAATATATAGGTGATGAAATATTAAACTATGCTGTTATAGCTAGAGTGTTTTTTGAAAAAGGTAAAAATTATGTGCTTGCTGATAAACTAGATAAAAAAGGTAATGTAGTTTTAAATGAACAAGGTTTGCCAATTAAAGTAGTACAAATTATTGATGGACCCACTGGTAGAATTTCTAAAAGTAAAAAATACATGAATGGTATACAGCAAGCTATAGAAGCAAAAGAATCAGTCTTAGCAAGGACAAACAATGAAAAATATGTAATTGAAACAAGCGATATGTTGCTTCCTCTTGGAACTTGTACATATGTTGATGTTTTATCAATGTATGATGGTGGAGTTTCAGGTATGACTGGAACAAGTAGCGAAATACTAAATGAAATATATGGACTTCCTACATATCAAGTTCCAACACGTAAAAAAAATATCAGGGAAGATGAAACAAAATATTATTTGAATAAAGAAGAAAAATATGAAGCAATTATTAAAGATGTAGAAGAGTGTTACAGGATTGGTAGACCAGTTTTAATTGGCACAGCAAGTGTTAGCGAAAGTATAGAAATATCTAAATTGTTAGAAGAAAGAGGAATTATTCATAGTGTACTTAATGCAGAAAATGAAAATATTGAAGCATCAATAATTTCAAACGCAGGTCAATTTGGAAGTGTAACAGTTGCTACTAATATGGCTGGACGTGGAACGGATATTAAACTTGGAGAAGGCGTAAGAGCATTAGGTGGACTTCGTGTTATAGGAACATCAAGAAATATTAGTTCCCGTACTGATAATCAATTAAGAGGACGTTGTTCAAGACAAGGTGATCCTGGAAGTAGTATATATTATAGTTCTTTACAAGATGAAAGAGTAACAAAATATACAGGAAAATTAGAAATGTATATTAAAAATAAATTGGCTCAAAGAGCATTACAAGAAAAGAGACTTGGTATGCCAGTTCAAGATAAATCAATTGACACTGATTTAATAGATAAATCACAAAAATCAGATGAAAATTTAACTGTAACAATGATAAGAGAAGTTAATGATTACAAAGGACCATTAGTAACACAAAGAAAGAAAGTATATGAATTTAGAAATTTAATTCTTGATTGTGAAGATCCAATACAATTGTTAATTGAAGTTGTTATTCCACACCAATTAGAACGAATTAATGATATGGATGAATTAAAAGTAAGGTTTGGAGATTATATTGATTTGGAAAATGAAAACAATATAAAGAGTGCTAAAGATAAAATAAATACAATAATTTCTACTAAAATTAATTCATTTGCAAATGATTCAAAATTCAAAGAAAAACTAAGAAGCAAAATGCTTAAAATACTAGATGACAATTGGATAGTTCAAATGCAACTACTTGAAAATGGTAGAGTACAATGGATGACAGAGACACTTGATGGAAAAGATCCTACTAAACATTACGGAAATAGAGCATATGATGAGTTTCAAATGATGATAACTTGTGTTTTTGATGAAATGTTAGCATACTCATTTAATCCAGATATGAGATATGGAACATATGAAGCATCAAGATATAAAAATGAAAGAGATATTCCAATATTATAGTGTTGATTAATTAAAATACATGTGCTACCATATATAACTATAGGTGGTAGATATGTCTAAAGAAGAAAAAGTAATTAGATATTATATTTTATGTAACAAATTAAAAGAAGTTATTAGAAAAATATGGATATCTTGGAAATTGGATAGAAAGAGATTAGAAAGCGTAGCAGAGCATGTATATAGTGTACAAAATTTAGCTCTAATGATGTATATTCAATATAATTATGATATTGATATAGAAAAAGTTGCAATGATGCTTGCTATTCATGAAATAGGTGAAACTGTAATAGGTGACATTAATCCATTTGAAATGTCAAAAGAAGAAAAAACTAGATTAGAACATGAAGCAGTTCATAATATATTAAAAGAATTTGATAGTGAAGATGGATATATTGAAAAATTATTTTTAGAATTTGAAGAACAGAAATCAAAAGAAGCAAAATTTGCTTTCTTATGTGATAAATTAGAATGTGACTTACAAGCAAAATTATATGGTGATGAAGGTTGTGCTGATTTAAATCATCAAGAAGGTAACAATATTGTAAATGTTCCAGTTATTAAAGAATTAATTGATAGTGGAAATACATTTGGAGAACTATGTATTAAATATAGTCAAGGTTCTTATCCATACGATGAAAATTTCTTAAGCGTATCTAATTATGCTTTAACTCATAAATTGAGAAGAAAATAATAGCAAATAAAAAGCAAGATAGTTGTTTGATCTTGCTTTTTCTATTTACTAAAATTTGATACACATTTTTTTGTATAATCATAAATATATTTATATCCTGCTGTTGTATAGTGAATTCCATCATCTGCAATATATTTTTTACTTACCCATTCATTTAACGGTAGAGAATTGTAAGAATCACAATAATATACTTGAGCGTTTGGAGTTTTTTCTTTTATTCTATTAATACAAGTTGTTTTCATATAATTATTAAATTTTTCTATATACTCATTTCGATCATCTAATTGATAATATACAGATTTATTTTCATCAAATGGATTAACTGAAACAATAATAAATTTATTTTTTCTATCAATGCTATTTACAAAATCAACATAGTAATCACAAAATCCAACCATAGTTGTTGGAGCATTAACGCCATAATTAACAGTTATAGCATAAGATTTATTTTTATTAGAAAGAATTAGATTTTTAGCATCATTCATATTATTAAAGAAACGCTCATCATATTTAGCACCTGATGTTGCAAAGATAGTTTCCTGTTTGTCGTTGAATTTTAATTCTCCTTTGATTCCTCTGTATGCATCTATTCTTGAATCACCTAAATATATAATATTACTTGTTGTATCAACTTTTTCTTCAACTTTGCTAGGAGCAGTAAATGTTCCATTATCATATAGATTTCTGCAGTCATAAACTCTAGCATTTTTATAATTCCAAGCATCATCATTACCTGATTTGATTACATCTTCTAATATTTCTACAAAACTTTTTCCATCAGCACCTGCTTTTTCAATTTGCTGTTCTATACCAGTGAATGAATGATATGTTGCATCTGTAGTAGTGCCATCTGTATTAGCGAGCACTAAATATCTTGTCTTTTCTACAGCATCATCAATTTCTTCTTTATATGCGCCACTATCGTATCTTGATACTCTAAGAGAATTCATATAATTTTGTGAGCAACTACCAGCATTGTAATATATTTGTTCAAATTGACCTAAAGTAACTTGGTTATTGATTGCTCTCCAAACAGTATTATGTAAGAATACTGTTTTATATATTATCATAAATGCATATCTTGCATCTGGTGCATTTTCAACTTTTTCTTCTCCAAAGAATACACCTTTTTGATATTCATGCAATGAAATATTTTTAAGTGCTGATGCTTGACCTGTTGATATATCTACTGCTCCTCCTGGTAGTTCTTGTTCGGGATTTGCATATTTGTATGGTCCAGGTGGACATGTTTGTAATCTAATTTGTAATTCATCATCATTAAGTACCCATTTACATGCCTCAATTAATTCTGCCTGTGCAACTATATCTTTACCTAAACCAGTACTAACATATTGACTTCCACCACTTGGAGTACTTGGCTTTGGTTTATTCTTTTCATCAATTAATTCCTTTATTGCATCTAATTTAGCTTCATATTCTTTTCTTTTATCACTATTTTTTATATTTGGAAGATAAGCATATGCATTTGAATAATCAGAATATTCAAGTGAACTTTCAACTTCTGATATTAACTTATCCATCTTATTATTATATGCTTCATCAACTTTTTCTGGTGTTATGTTTGATATGCAATTTGTATAATCACTATTTGGCATTGATATTTTTGCCACTATATCTACAAATGATGGTACTAAAAAGATTAGTACTGCTGCGATTATATTTGGCACTACTGATTTCATTGCTTTTGTTA
>AUXO012262334.1_pt1 | contig 10051 bp, 9 predicted proteins | sample 768731 | NCBI WGS metagenome assembly AUXO01 (sample SAMN02715735, study PRJNA202380) | gut metagenome | biome: sheep rumen | host: Ovis aries | place: New Zealand: Palmerston North | reverse complement strand
ATACATTCTATTAGCTCTTCTTTTGTCTTAGGATGATAACTATAAGGATCTTTTACGTCCTTGTTTATATGAAGTTTCTCTAATATGTAGTTATTTAATTTTTTCATAAAAAATATATGTATATATTAAAAATAATTAAATGAATTGTATATTTTTAAATATATATCATTTTGTTCTATTGACTGAGGACTAAGTTCCTTTTGAAAGTTGATAAAAGACTTGAAAGTTTATAGAACAGAATATTAATAAAAATATTCTATAAATGAAATTATGAGTAATTATGACAAATTGGCAAAGATTGCCATGCACAAATCTCTTTTAAAAGAGTTTCACAACAATGAGAATGACCGTATAGTTTATTTAAATGACGGCGATGAATTTCAAATTCAAATTTTTAATCCTTATGACTATGTTATTGGTGTAGGATTCACATTTAATTCAGATAACATAGATAATTCAAAACTTTTAGTATTAAAACCTGGAGAACGAGTATGGTTAGACAGATATTTGGATGAGAATAGGAAACTATTATTCTCAACATATGAAGTATCTGGAAAATCTAAAGAAGTAAAGAAGGCAATTCAAAAAAATGGTGTTGTCAATATTTATTTCTATAGAGAAAAAACAGTTAATGGATTAAAGGTATTTACTACATCAGGATATGTAGATACAAATATATTCTATAATCACTCTAATCCTAATGATAGTACATATTATTATGATACCGCTATAAATACTGTTTGTGGATCAGATACTATAAGAGATAATATTAATTATTGTCATGTTGATGATATTACTACATTAAAATTAAAAAATGAAGTATCATTAGGACAGAGTGTTTCAGTTGCAGCAACAGCTGCACCTACATCTACAGCAACATATACTTCATATACAGCTTCAGCATCAACATCAGCATCGACAATTAAAAATGGAACAAATAGTTATGTTAATTATAATAAAAAATCTATAGAGACTGGTAGAGTCAATAAAGGTTCTTATTCATATCAACATTTCAATAATTATTATGGAGATTTTGAATCTTGGTATTTCAAGAAAGAAACTATTAAGATACTTCCCCAATCACAAAAACAAATTTCTTCAAAAGACTTAAATAAGAAATATTGTCATAATTGCGGAAAGAAAATTAAAGAATCATTTAAGTTTTGTCCAAATTGTGGAACTGAACAATAAAAATACTTTAAGGAACTTTTAAAGAAGTTCCTTTTATTGTGCTATATTATAATAATATATTAAATTATTATATGTCTTGTAATGTTTTTACTAATAAATGTTTACCAATATTATCTGAAGTTGCACCACAAGTTCAAGAACAGATTATAGAAGAAATTCATAAAGTATATCCAGAATTAGTATGTTTGCCTATTGGTTCAGTTGGTAAAAAACCAATAGATCAATACAATGGAGATATTGATATCGCTATTAAATGTAATACTATAGAAGAACTTGAATCTATAGTAAAATCTGTTTTTTATTATTTAGAACAAGTCAAATTAGAATCTTATTATATTGTCTCTATACCATTTCCATATCAAATAAATGGAGAAGAAGAAATAAGATATGTTCAATGTGATTTTATGTTGATGTGGGATGAAGAATACACTAAATTCAGATATTATTGTCCTAATTATATTAATAATGAATCAAAGTATAAAGTTGGTGCAAAAATTATGTTTACAAATATGATATTAAATCATGTACCAGCTAGATATGAAAATATATCTGAAGGTATGAAAGCTAAATTTGATTTTCGCCCAACTGCATTATATCGTTATATTTATGACTTCAAAAACAAAAGATATAAAGAAGAATATGTGACTAATGATGTAGGCAAAATAGTAAATATGTGTTTTACTGATGGAGATAGAAATCATTTCAATTCAGTAGAATCAATATGGGAAGCTATACATTCAAATATATTTGTCAATCATAAAGAAGTTAAATCTATTGAAAAGAATTGGTTTGTTAATTGTTGGAGAAAAGGTTGGACTAGTATTGTACCAGAAGATTTTAAGTTACAATATTGGACAAATGATGAAATTTGGAAATTCATAAATAGACAAGATTACATAAATAAGATAAACCAATTATTTGATGGTGGTCGTGAAATATAACTATATTATATTATAAACAGCAAAAATATATTATGTGATAAAATATGTACTTAATAATTATTGAAGGTACTGACAATATAGGTAAAGATACCTTAAAAGACCAATTAATTGATTTGTTTGATACTGTAACATTAATTCATTGTCATAGTCCAAAATCAAAAGTGTTTGTTAATTATGAACAAGATAGGCAATTCATAGAATATGCATATAATATTATAGATGGACATTATGACATAACAAAATGTATTATAATGAACAGATCACATTATGGTGAATACGTTTATGGTCAATTATATAGAGGAAGAGATGAAAATTCAATAATAAAAATGATTGATGAAGTTGATGCAATTTTATCATCTCGAGCCGATTTGACAGTTAAATATATTCAATTAATTTCATCCTCAGTTGCATTACGTATAAGAAATGATGATGAAAAATCATTATCAAATATGGATATAGAAAAAATGGAAAAGGAAACTGATCTATTTTGTGAAATTTATGCACATTCAAAATTTGATAAAATACTTATTAATGTTAGTGATGAACATGATGAGTTTAGGCCCAAAGAAAAAATATATAATGAAGTGTTGAAATTTATTGAACAGTAATATGAATACAAGAGATATTTATAATATTTTTTTATACAAATATAATAATAATGATTTTAGAATCATTGGTAATAATGTTCAACAATCAAAAACATTAGAAATTCAAAATGCTCATTTTGAAGTTGATAAACCTTGGATTATTAGAGAACCAAATTATGAATATTTTAATAGAGAAAAAGATTGGTATATATCACACTCATTAAATGTTAATGATATTCCTGGGGGTGCTCCGAAAATGTGGTTGGCTTGTGCTAATAAAGATGGATATGTAAATTCAAATTATGGGTGGTGCATATATTCAGATGATAATTATAGACAATATGAATGTTGTAAAAATAAGTTAATAGAAGACATTCATACTCGTGAAGCTATTATGATATATAATAGACCATCAATGCAATATGAATATAATACAAATGGAATGCATGATTTTATGTGTTGTCAAAATGTTCATTATTTTATTAATGAAAGAAATGGCCAATCATATTTAGATTGTATTGTTAATTTTAGAAGTAATGATGCAGTATTTGGATTTAACAATGATTCTTTATGGGCACAATATGTATTAAATGAACTTACAAAAGATTTATATAATGAATTATTGAAAAAATATAATATAGAATTACAAACAGGTAAAATATATTGGAATGCAGGTTCATTACATATTTATGAAAGACATTTCAATATATTAGATTCTTTTGAAACAAAACAAAATATATTAAGATATTATAATGACTAATAGAATAAAATGGGCAGCAATACAACCATTGACAGGTGGTATGTATTTAGGTGCTGAAGAAGCAATAGGTCATCCGGCCGAATTTATATTATCATATGAAGGATTAGATAATGTGACTTATGATAAGAATGGTAATGTAAAAAATGCAGCAAATGAATATAATCTTATACAATATTTGACTTCACATAATAGAATGCCTAAATATTATAAGATAAATAAACCTATATTTGATAGTGATATTGACAATTTAAATCCAGAAATTACGTTAGATGATAATAAAGAAATGCCAGACTATTCAGATTTAGATTTGGTAGTTGCTGTACCTGTATGTTCTGGATTATCAATGGCAACATCAGGAACACAAGATACTAAAATGTCTAGAAACTGTAATATGTTGTTTTTAGCAAATTATGTGTTAAAGGTAATAAAGCCTAAGGTATATTGTTTTGAAAATGCTCCTACATTAATGGGATCTAGAGGAGAATATTTACGTGAAATATTTGAAGAATTAGCTCTTAATACTGGCTATTCAATTATGTATTATAAGACAGATACCAAACTGCATGACAATCCTCAACGTAGACCTCGTACATTTGTAATATTTATACAACATAATACAGAATCATTAAAGCAATTGCCACCTATGTTTGATTATGAAGACAAACAAATAGATGCCATAGATTTCTTTAATAGAATAGATCCTAATCTCTCATTAATGACTCCAGTATCAACGGCATTTCATAATAATATAGTATTAGATTTTGTCAAAGAAAAATATGGAAATGACTGGACAAATGTGATTGATGGTTCAATAATGGAATATATACTTAAATATAAACTATTTGATGAATTAATTGATTATGCAGAAAAATATAAATGTACTAATGAACAAAAGGAGAAAGCACTAAAATATTTCAATCATATAACATTTAAGTTAAGTCAAGGATTGAATTATTATGCAAATAATATAAGTCTATATAAGAAGGTATTTCCACCTGTTATATTTAGAGCTATGCATATTTGCTTACATCCTTCTGGAACAAGAATGTGCACACCAAGAGAATATTTGTCTTTGATGGGAATGCCTGATGACTTTATGTTATATGGTGATGAGTCCAATTTACCAAAAATAGGTCAGAATGTTCCAGTAAATACAGCTAAGTTTATTGTACAAAATATCATAAATAAGATTATTTTTAGATGGGAAGATAATAGAGATACTACATCAAATGTATTATATCAAAATAATATACACAAAAAAATAATTACACTACCATGAAACAAATATCCGCTTCTTTAATGTGCTCTAAACATTTGTTAAATTTATCCAATGAAATAAAGTTATTGGAGGATTTAAAAATAGATATGTTGCATTTGGATGCTATGGATGGTCATTTTGTAAATAACATAACATTTGGACCGGACATTTTGAATGCTATACATAATTCTACTAAACTTCCTTGTGATTATCATTTAATGATGGATGATCCATTACAATTCATTGAACGACTTGAATTGTCTAGAAATGATATTGTGACTATACATGCAGAAATAGATAATGACAAATTTGACAAAGCAATAAAATATCTTAACTCATTAAAGAAACGTGGTGTAAAAATTGGTGTAGCAATAAATCCAAGCACAGCAATAGAAGCTCTTATAGATTATTTTGAATATATTGACATGATTTTGATAATGCTCATCAATCCAGGTTTTGCCGGTCAACCTATTATACCTGGAATACTTAAGAAGCCAAAATATGTTAGAGAATATCTTAATGAAATAGGATATGACAATATAGTAATATCCGTAGATGGTGGCATATCACATGAAAGAGCCAAGTTATTATCAAAAACCGGAGTAGACATATTTGTTGGTGGTACTTCAGGTTTATTTAGGCAAAATACAGATATGAAAGAATGTGTAGAACAGTTTAGAAAAAATATTGAAATAACATCGGACAATCTTTTAAAATATATGTAAAATAGTCTATATTAAATTATAAATATTTGTTAATTATATGAAAGTTTTTATTACAACATCAGGAATTGGTTCTAGACTTTTAGACCTAACAAAATATACAAATAAGTCAATGATTAAGATAGGCAAGAAACCAGTGATATCTTATATTATTGATGAATATCCAGATGATACTGAGTTTGTAATATCATTAGGATATTTTGGTGATCATATAAAGCAATTTTTAGGTTTAGCATATCCCAATAAAAAGATAACTTATGTAGAAGTTGATAATTATGCTGGACCCGGATCATCACAAGTATATTCACAATTACAAGCAGAAAAATATTTGCAAGAACCTTTTATATATCATGATTGTGATACTTTGGTAGAAAACATAAAAGACAATATACCATTTGATTTCAATTATAATTTTTTGGTAGGCTATGAAACTAATGCAGAATTATATGATGCATTTGATTATGATGTTAATATAAAATATAAAGGCAAGTATAATTCATATAAGTTAATTAAGACATATATGAAACCTGATTCTTTGCAGGGTATGTTAGCTTTTATAGGAATATGTGGTATATATGATTATAAGGAATTTTGGGAATATATGCATAAAGCATATGAGAATGAAACTACTCCTTATGATTTCTTGGTATATCATAAGTATGGAATGTTTAAGAATAAGTTAAGAGCTATAATTGTTGATAATTGGATTGATACTGGTAATGTAGCTGGAGTAAAAATAGCCAGAAAAAATTGTAAAGACCAATTCTCAATATTAGACAAAAATGATCAAGCTATATTTGTAATAAATAATAAGGTCATTAAGTTCTTTGCTAAAGACAATGTTATTGAACAATTATTGACTCATTATGAGACTATTAAAGATTTTTGTCAACCAATAACCAAACATACAAAAAATTTCTTATGTTATGATTATATTGAAGCAGAAGATGCTATTGACAAAATGAACATTATAAGATTAGACTATTTATTGAATACTCTTAAGAAAAGTGGTTTTTGGGACAATAATATAGATATTGATGACAAGTTGTTTTTTGATTGTATGAAAAAATTCTATATTGACAAAAATGTAAATAGAGTAAATGAATTCAAGAAGTTTTATAATGTCAGTGAAGATAATGATATCTATATAAATGATGTATTGATACCAAAAGAATATACAATTGAACGAATGCTTAATGAAATGATGACTATGGATGAATGGAAAAATTCATATCCTTCAATTTGGCATGGTGATTTTGTTCTTGATAACATGTTGTATGATAATGAAACTAACAAATATATATTGTTAGACTGGAGACCTAACTTTATTGATATTATAGAATATGGTGATAAGAATTATGACTTTGGAAAATTAAATCATAATTTGACATTTAATTTTAATAGTGCATACAACGGTCTATTTAATATAGAAATGAATAATGATTCTACAGATATTCATTTAAGTATATTATGTAACAATAATGTATATGAATGTAAGTCATATCTTAAGAATTTTGTAGAGGAAAATTATAATGTAAGATTCCCATATATAGAAATGATAACTGGAGCATGTTGGGTAAGTATGTCTCCATTATATTTCTTAAATCCAGTTTCTCAATTCTTGTTTTATTTGGGTAAATATACATTATATGTGAATTTAATGAAATTAAAAGGTGAAAATATATTAACAAAAATTAAATAAATATTAAATTATGAGAATAAGAGAAATTAACAAAAATGCTGAAAAAAATATTTTGATTGGTAAGATTGGAAAGTCAATTAAGTTTAAGAATTTGGATATTAGAACAGGTGGGGATGCTTGTATGATTTTATATTCATCTATTGCAAGAATGAATCCTGAATTCAATTTTTTCTGGATAGGTCCTAATCAAATGAATAAGTTGAGTGATGATGAATATGATTATATATTTCCTAATGGTAATGTTCATTCAGCTTATGGATCAGATTATAATGTAGAAAATATGCATCCGTTTGCACCGATTTTAAAATATTTTGAAGATAATAATATAACAATAGATTTTGCACTTCTGATGTCCGGAATGTGTTCTGGAATAAATGTACCAAGATTTATTAAAAGCGAAAAAACTGGTGAATATGTTAAGATATTAAATGCATTTCAGAATTATTGTGGTCCTTATATCTATACATTAAATAAGACTGGTGTTCCATTCTATCTTATTTCAGAAGATGCAAGGTATATTACCACTAATGCATTTGATTTATATAATAGAGAAAGATTGATATTCACACAAACAAATGGATATTTTGAACCGATTGAACATATTACATCTGAAACTGATTGGACAAAGAGAACAGAACAGATCAAATGTATATATGGATATGTTGAACGCATATTTATGATGGGTCTTGACAAAAACTGGAAAGAAAATATTGATATTAACCGTAAATTAAATTCTAAGGGAGATCATCTTATTGTAATATCAAATGGGTGTGGTCAGAAAAATATTAATAGAGCAAATGGTAGTAAAAGTTCAAGATTACCTGGATATAAGAAATATATCATAGATAATTTAAAGGATACTGAATTTGCTAATACTAAAATATATGGAGTATGGGATGACAAGACATATGAAAAATATCCACAAATCATTGATAGACCATTAGTAGAGCTTAATGATGAAGTGGCAGATGCTCGTTATTCATTAGTATATTCTATAATGCCTGGATTTGTTACTGTTAAGGCATGGGAAATGATAATTAAGGGATTGATTCCGTTCATTCATCCTGAGTATGATAAAGATAGATTGTTAGGTTTACCAGAATATTGTTATCTTAAAGATGAAAAGGATCTATTGAACAAAATGAGAGAGCTAGACAATGATAATGACAAATATATTAAATTATTGAATGATTGTTTTGCTTGTATAGAAGAAGATGATCTTAATGGTAAAAGAATAAATAATTTTATATTTAATGAAATTGCTAAAGACCTTGGTTTTACTTATAAGGAAAAGAATGGATGTGAATCAATTTTTGATCATTTTTCAAAGACAGTATTTAACCCAAATAATGTTAAGAAGTAATTATGAACAAGATAATATTTATTAGCGATATTGATGGCTGTTTGACTGATGGTGGTCTTTATTATTCTGACCAAGGAAAGATTGTAAAAAGATTTTCCGCCGGAGATCATGAAGGATTAAAATTCCTTAAACATTATGGTATTGATGTTGTATTCATCACCGCGGACAAAACTGGATTACCAATAACTAAACAAAGAATAAAAGACATGTCTAATTCAGAATTAGTTGTATATAATGAAAAGGATAGATTCAATTATATAAAAGAATTAAAAGAAAAATATGATACTGTAATTCTATTTGGGGACGGTTTGGGTGATGCTAATGTAAAATTACGAAATGCATGTGATATGTTTATATGCCCTAAACAATCAAGACTGGAAGTAAAAAATGAAGCAGATTATGTTACTGAATATGAAGGTGGGCATGGTGCTTTATTAGATGCCGCATTATGGCTAATAAAGAAATTATTCAATAAAACAAGACAAGATATATTTGATTTCTATACAAAATAAGTTTGTTTTTGATATTTTATACAAAATAAGTTTGTTTTTGATATTTTATACAAAATAAGTTTGTTTTTGATAATATATTTATTTTAGTGGTAGTTAGTTTATAAAAAACTGGCTACCTATTTTTTAAAAATTTTAGTTTTTATACTATATATTATAATAAGTATTAATTTAGTAATATATGGCAGTTAAGAAGAAAATTGAAGAGAAATATACATCAATGACAGAGAGAGAACATATACTTTCTCGTTCTGGTATGTATATTGGTTCTATTAAAGAAGAGGAAAATCAAGTATTTGTTTATGATTCAGATGAGAATAAAATGATATTAAAAGATATTGTTTATTCTCCGGCTATGTTAAAATTGTTTGATGAAATTCTCAGTAACAGTTGTGATGAATTCCGTCGTAAAGATAATATGGGTCTGACAAATATCTCTGTATTAATAGATCAAAAAAATAATATAATCACTATTGAAGATAACGGTGGTATACCTATTGTAAAACATAAAGAGGCTAAAGTATATGTTCCAGAGTTTATATTTGGACAACTTAGAACATCATCTAATTATGATGATACTGAAGACAGAAACGTTATAGGAACAAATGGATTGGGTAGTGTCCTTTCCAATATATTTTCGAAAAAGTTTATTGTAGAATCAGCAGATAAGAAGAATAAACTTCATGTTGAATGGTCAAACAACATGGAGAATAAGACAGAACCTATTATAGAAAAGTGTTCTGATCATTATACAAAAACCATATTTGAAATAGATTTTGATAGATTTGACCAGAAGGAATATGGTTTGACAGACAGTTTTATAGATATATTACATAAAAGATGTATTGATGCGGCAGCCGCTAATTTGGGTCTTACTATTAATTTTGTTGTTAAGACTAAGGATAATACATTTAAGACAAAATGGAAGTTTAAGAAATTTGAAGAATATATGGAGTTATATTCTGATTATATTGATTTGTCATGTATTATATCTTATAAGGATAATAAAAAACAGTTA
>AUXO012308645.1_pt1 | contig 10053 bp, 12 predicted proteins | sample 768731 | NCBI WGS metagenome assembly AUXO01 (sample SAMN02715735, study PRJNA202380) | gut metagenome | biome: sheep rumen | host: Ovis aries | place: New Zealand: Palmerston North | reverse complement strand
AACTGAGAGTAAGCAGAACGCCTCAGAGAGATTGACAATGCCGAGAAAGGTTGCTTATATAGCATCGCTAAGAATGTAATGAGGTGGCGGACAAAAGCCTTCCCTATCGGAACTGCCTAGCTAGCGTGGCGGAATTGGCAGACGCACCCAACTTAAGATTGGGTGGAGGAAACTTCGTGTGGGTTCAAGTCCCACCGTTAGCATTTGACAATTATTTAAAAACGCAGTAATATAATAATAACTCGTCTGGGCGAGTATAAATAGACTATTAAGCCTAGAGCGTTTGGTTAATCCAAGGATAGTAACGGTGGAGCGAGGGATGCATACCTCGTTGGGATAGAGTTAGAGTTTTCTCTATTTGTCCTAAACCCCGACGTACTATTAAAACTCTTGCGTCGGGGAGCGGTAGTAGAAGTGAAAGAACACAACGGCTACCGCATTAACTATCGCGGGATGACGAGCAATGGAAGCTCACTTGGCTCATAATATCGTTGGTTCGAATCCAACTCCCGCTATTAGCAGAAGAGTGAAACGGAAAGCGCTCGGCACTAGAGCAATGCGACAACACCTCCTCGCATGCCGGAGGAGATAATGGGTTCGACTCCCATTTCTGCTATTTTAGGCTATCATGTCGGAATTGGTAGACGGGCTAGTCTCAAAAACTAGTGGAGTAATCCGTGCGAGTTCAAGTCTCGCTGATAGCATTATAGAGAGGTTGCGGTAGTGGTTAATCCGCCGAGATAACATCAGGAATAGCGATGCGTTTGATCCGCGCTAGCAACGCTATCTGCGTGGGTTCGAATCCCACCCTCTCTATTATAATCATTTGTATATATAATTTTATAGGGAATTAGTACATCGGTTAGTACGCTTGACTTTGAATCAAGAGAGATAGGTTCAATTCCTATATTCCCTGTTGGCGAAAGCCCATAATAAGAAATTGAGGTTGTAAGACACCAAAAACAGCAAGTCTTACTAATGCGGTGGCGAAAATGGTATACGCAGAGAAATGTTAGGAAAACCCCGTAGTTAAAGACTGATTGGCAGTAAGGGGTAAGCGGTTCAAATCCCACTAATCTGAGCAGATATCGGCTCGTGTGAGGTTCGAGTCCTCACCCGCATTATCCCTGCATATGAGACATTGGCTCAGTTGGTTAGAGCGACGGCCTTATAAGCCGTGTGTCCGGGGTTCGAGTCCCTGATGTCTCACTCCGGAGAGATGGTTAACAAATATTGTACTCTCCGTGGATTAAAAGACTCTGAGATTCTAATAATTATGGATCGCTTGAAGAGTTCCAAAAATAAACACAAGATGCGTAGTAGGGAGACTTGAATCCCACCATTAAAGGAGAGGTTATGAAATATTATAAAGCAATTTTTGAACTACCAGATGATATTATTCCACCTCCAATTGTAGGTTTTCAATTAACAACTGCAATACAGATGGAGCAAGGAGTACAATTCCAGCCACAATTTTATAAGGCAGCTCTTATGCTTTTTAATTCTAAAGTTGAAGAGTGTGATAATTATCGTGAGGTAAAAGATGACTGAAATAATCTATACGTGTCCTATTTGTGGACATGATCTTCAAGAGGTGGCATTAACTAGCTTGCCACCACAATATCGAAAAATATGTAATCACTGCGGATATACTTACACTGAACAATCTTCTGCGGTTCGTGTTCCATTTATAGAACCAACTAATCCGTTATATAGTGATTCATTGATGGCTCCAGCTTCTGATATATGTAAATGTTGTACTAATCACCCATCAAATGGTGGCAGTGGAATATGTCATTGCACACTTGGAACGCCAGTAATTTCTTGAGGTGAATTATGACTAGCGAAAATGCAATGATTATAATAAGAACATGTAGTGGTAGTGCTTTTAAAGACAAAGATTTTCCATTTAAAACCGTAGAAATTCTTGAAGCTGTAGAAACTATAGATGATATAATTGATCAGCTTAAGAAAGCACGTAAGGCTGCACGTCGATACAAGCGTATGTATTTGGAACTTAAAGCGGAGGTGGGAGATGTCCAATGTAAAGATTGATAACGTCGAAGCATTTGAATCAGCCGAAGGAGAGGGAAGAATCCGTATCAGTTGGATAGGAGATATTGGTTGGGGAGAATATACTCTTTGGCAAGAAGAAGGTGTTTGGTATGCAGATAGCGAGTGTTTAGATAACAATAACGACAAAGAGTTTATAAGAAAATTATTAAATAAATTCATTGAACAAATAATAATTAAGGGATAAAATATGTGTAATCCTATTAACCCACATAATTGAAAACGCTTCCTTAGAATCATGGAGCGGGAGCTTTTTCATAGATACAGACAATCCATATAATATTGAGGAGAATTAATATGACAAAGAGTCAGAAAGATTACAACCCTACACCCGTATACAATAGGAAGTGGGCACGCACTGTGCTCCGCAATCAGATTATTAATCGTTACGGGTACCATAAAGTTAATACGATTATGAGTGAGATATTTAAAAGGATCCGTAATAAGTCCGCCGAGGAGGTTGAGGAGTGAAACATACAATAACTTTTTATACAGATAAAGAAGTGACTGATATTCATGATATTCGAGTATCTTTTCTTGATCAGAACAACAAGGCGTACTTTCTAAATGCTAAGGCTAGTGAAAAGGTGGAAGAGGTAAATAATATTAATTGGAAGATTGCAGCTAGGATTAAAGAGCTTAACGGAGAAGCAACATGACGAATTTGATATTAAGAGGAAGAGGGCAAGGAAAAACACACGACCTCATTATAACTAGTCATACAACAGGGGTACCCATTGTTTGCTATAATGAAAACGCTGTGAGAAATGTTAAGAAGATGGCTCATGAGATGGGATATAATATTCCGGAACCTATAAGCATTACCACATTAAAAAAACATTACACGCTTGAAAAGGAAATATTAGTCGACGATTTGGATTTCCTCATAGAAGATATTCTTAATCAGTATTTTGGGACTCATGTTAGGGTGGCTACTATGACAACATTAGGAGAGAACTATGAAGATTGAAAATAGGACTGCTAAGGGTGGAGTTGGTATTCTGACCGTAATGCAAATTGTTTTTATCACACTTAAGCTGTGTAATTTAATTGATTGGGCATGGCCAATAGTACTAATTCCCTTGTGGATACAGTTGGGAATAATATTTATTTTACTTGTGGTACTTGTTCTCATATTAATAATAGACAGTAAATAAAAGTAATATCGACCATCATTTTGAGGGTAAAAAACAGCACAATTTACCATCAGAGCGATGGTCTTTATTTACTTGACATAGTAATAGATAAGATGTAATATTATCTTATATATAATATATATAGGAGATATAACAATGGCAAACAAAAAACTATGTGAGTATTGTAACAAACCTTTTATAATAACTCATGGTCATAATAATCAAAAATTTTGTTCTAAATCTTGTGCGATGAAATTTAGACACCCTGATGATATAGGACTATTTGATCGAAAGGATATTTCTGATCGAATTAAAAATTATATATTAGGATTAATTATTACAGATGGTTGTATTAGAAAATCCGGAGAAACTAAGACAATATGTATCTCATTAAAAGATGAAGATATGATTATCAAAATACGTAATCTTGTTTGCCCTAGCAGAAAATTTTATAAAGATGGAAATAATTTCCAAGTAATATGGAAGAACACTAATGATATTAAATATTTAACTTCTTTAGATATCACAGAACATAAAACGGATTTTGTTCCTTTTGTTGATTTATCTAATTATATGGGTGATTTTATTCGAGGTGTATTTGACGGGGATGGTTGTGTGTATACTAGTACCACGCATGACCATCATATTAATAAAAATTATAGTTATACCTATATCAGTTTTACAACTGGTAGCCCCAATTTTCTCATAGGGTTAACTAATTATCTTAATAAACAAAATATTGAATACAATGTCATAAGAGATAATCGTCATAAATTTACTTATAATGTACGTATTACTAAAAAGGCTTCCGTTAAATCTCTTTATGACTTGATGTATAAAGATATAAATGATTGGAAACTCGACAGAAAATATAATAAGTTTGGAGACTTATAATGAAAGAATATTATAACTATCATAAACATAGCCATATAAGCAATATTTTTACTATAGATTCAACAACAAGAAACAAACAGTACGCTGAACGAGCCATTGAACTCGGACATAATACGCTTTCGACATGTGAGCATGGTTCATTTGGAGATATCTTCGAATGTCGTACATTGGCAGATACCTATAATCTTAAGTGTCTTCCAGTTGCAGAGTTTTATATTGTTAAGGACGCCAATCCTGAACTCAAAGATAAACATAATTATCACATCATAATAACCCCCAAGACCAATGAAGCACGCAAGAAGTGTAACTATATATCATCTATTGCAAACATAGAAGGATATTATTACAAACCAAGGATTGATGTCCCGCATTTACTTACACTTGATCCTAATGATGTGTTCATCACTACCGCATGTGTAGCTGGCGTACTTCGTGATGAAGAAGGAATTAGAGATATTTTTCTTCCGCTGTTTAATCATTTTAAGAAAAATATTTTCTTAGAAGTTCAAAATCATAATGACCCTAAACAGATTGAAATTAATAAAAGAATACTAGATTTTCAAAAAGAGTACGGACTTAAATTGATTGCCGCCAATGACTCACATTATATCAACGAAGAGGGAAGACTACAGCGTGAGGTATTATTAAGCGGTAAAGGCATGAAATACGAAGAGGAGTCTGGATTTGTACTTGACTACCCCGATTACGATACTATGTTTAGCCGTTTTGTTCAACAAGGTGTACTTTCGGAAACACAGATCGAAGAAGCTATTGACAACACTATGATACTCACAGAGGTAGAAGAGATTAATCTTGATCACTCAATCAAGATGCCCACGATAGATTCTGATCTTACTCCAAGTGAACGTGTAACCAAACTAAAAAAAATAGTGAACCACAGATTTACTCAGATAGTCAAAGATGAACACATTATAGGAGAAGACTTCGAGAGATATAAAAATGGTATTCGTTATGAAATGGATATCATTGAGAAGACCAACGACGAGATACATACTGCCGATTACTTTCTTCTTAATACCAAACTTGTTGATCTTGCTGTAAATAAGTACGGTGGTGTTCTTACCCGCGGAGGGCGTGGGTCATGTGCAAGTTTCTATATTAATCGTATATGTGGAATGACGCAACTTGATCGCTTTAGAATCAATCTCCCTATATTCCCTGATAGATTTGCATCTACAGCACGTCTACTTGAGAATAGAGCATTGCCCGATATCGACTATAATGTTGAGACCCAGGAACCCTTTGTTAAAGCTGCTCGTGAATTGCTTGGAGAGCATGGTTGTTATCCTATGTATAAAACCGGAAACTTCCAACTTAAAGAAGCGTTTAAAAATTTATGTCGAAGTAAAGGAATAGATTTTGAAACAAGCAATCAGATTAGTAGTGATATAGATAAATATAGAGATAATTCCGAATGGAAAGATTTAATTGCTGAAGCTGAGAAATATGTAGGAGTTATTTACTCCGCAAGTGTCCATGCTTGTGCCCATCTTCTTAGTAATGAAGATATTCGTTATGAATACGGAGTATTAAGATTTGGAAACGTATTATGTGTGCTTATAACCTCTTCCGAAGCTGATGAGTATAAAGTACTCAAAGACGATTTTCTTATTGTAACTGTCTGGCATCTTATCGCCGAAACATTTAAAGCCATTGGTAAACCCATTATGTCAGCTCATGAGTTATTATCTGCTATAAAAGATGATGATAAAGTATGGGAATTATTTAAAAAAGGAATGACTTGCACTCTTAATCAAGTAGATTCCTCTAATGGTACACAACAAGCAAAAAGATATGGTATAAAATCTTTTGAAGAAGGTGCCTTATTAGCGGCCGCCATTCGTCCTTCGTTTGATTCGTGGCGTGAGAAATTTTTAAATCATGAAGATTATACCACGGGATCTGAACAACTCGACGATGTGCTTAATTCCACTGGTGGATATATATTATTCCAAGAAAATCTTATGGAATACTTTCAGTGGCTTGGTGTTACTCCCGCAGAATCAATTGGTTTAATTAAAAAGATTAGTAAGAAAAAAATTAAACCTCAAGATTTTTCTAATCTCGAAAAAAGGATTAGAAAAGTATGGATTGAAAAGACTGGTTCCGAAGATATGTTTGATGAAACTTGGGGTATGATTCAAAGTTGTATGAGTTATGGATTCTGTAGTGCTCATGCGGCCGCGACATCTCTTGATATGTGCTATGGAGCATATCTTAAAGTTCACTATCCCCTAGAGTATTATACCGTATGTTTTAATACGTATTCAGACGATACAGATAAAACAATTAGGTTAACCCAAGAGTTAGATTATTTTGGTATCAAAATTAAGGATATAAAATTTAGGTATTCAAGAGGAACATATTCTTTCGATCGGGGCACTAATAGTATTTATAAAGGAATGGCATCCTTACCATATCTTTCGGAAAAGGTTGCTGAGGAACTTTATGAATTGCGAGATGTAAACTATCTTAATTTTATCGAGCTGCTTGATGATATCAAGGATAACACTTCTGCTGACTCCCGACAGATAGATATTCTTATCAAACTTGATTTCTTTTCGGAGTTCGGAGAAATTAACGATTTACTCGACATTAAAGATAAATGGGATAAATATTCAACCAAGAAGACCGTCAAGAAAGATAGCGAAATGCTTAAGGTGCTTGGCATAGATAATGTCCGTGCTCATGCCGGAAAAGAAACAGAGAAACAATTTTCTAATGTGGATATGTCTGCCGTGCTTAATGAATGGGTAAGACATAGAAATCATATTGAGACTAGTGACTTTGATAAGATGGATTGCGAAGCAGAGTATCTCGGATATATATCTACTACGAATCCTAATATGAAACCAGGTTATTGGTATGTGGTTGATGTTGGCGGATACAATAAAAACGTGCTCAATCTATATCAAGTATGTGATGGACAAACGCAAACTATTAAGATTGATAAAAGTTACACAGTTAAAAGAGGCGATGTAATTCATATCCTTGAATATGCCGACAGACCTAAGTGGTATAAAGTTGGAGAGGATCCAGAGACACATAAACCTAAGTTTGCAAAGTCCCATGAAACTGAACGTGTAATCAGTAAGATTGCTCCCGTAAATCGACATAAGAAAGATTGACATTTCTGTATTAATATGTTATACTAAATAATAGTAGGAGATAACAGCCCCTAGTTTTATACTAGGGGTATTTGTAGGAGGTTATAATGAAACCAATTAGTGAATATAATTTCAGAGAAATCATGGATAATTTTGTAATACTCGATACCTCAAATTATCAAAATTCATTCTTAGAATATAAAACCTATATAGCATATTGTTATATCGATATAGAAAAGGGAGTATCTTTTAGTTTATATGGTAGATACGAAGATGGAAATATTTTTGAGATGAAGGATCACGTAGTTACTTTAAGATATTCTGAAAAATTGAATTTGGAAATTTATAATTCCCTTGACGAAAAGATGGTACAATACGCAGCAAGAATGAAAGAGCTATATACAATGCCTGATTGGATTGATGATATTAGAAAAGACGTCAGATATGATAGATATAGAGACAAGGCTTTCCCAGATGATATACTTCTATCCATACGTACGCCTAAAAATAATACGGATAATAATTTCGATCAAATTGAGGAAGCTCTTTGGGTAAGACCAATCTCTATGTTGGACAATGGGGAACTGATTGGTATTACCATAGAAGATGGTAAATACATAGAGAAAAATAGCATGGTGTGGATTTGGGAAAATGTAGATGAAAATCACAGTATAGTAGGTGTAACTACTGACTGGATTAATATGCTTAATCAATATTCAAAAGGAGATATCAATGTTTAAAAAAGACAAACCTATCAAAGAACTTGAGTTAATAACCGGAGTGGAGAATATTAACTCAGAAGCATTAGAGGAACTTTCTAACGGACTTGGGGACGATGAAGACGTAGAAAATCTTATTGCTTTAGCTCGTCAGCGCGAAGAAATAGTAGGAGCAAATGCAAATAATAATTATATTTTTTCTCCTATATGCAACAAAATTATTCCTAGTCCCAATTACAATCCTCGTATCGATGCAGTTAAATATGGTGTAACCAATAACAAGATTGATACAATTACAATTCATCATATGGCTGGCAATCTCACAGTAGAGACGTGTGGAAAAATTTTTGCTAATCCTAGTCGTGGTGGATCATCAAACTATGGTATTGGAACAGATGGACGAATTGCGGGATATGTTGGCGAGGAAAACAGAGCATGGACTTCTTCTTCAAAATATAACGACTTCCGTGCGGTTACTATTGAGGTAGCCAATAATAGTCTTGATCCTAATTGGACTGTGTCAGAGGCGGCACTTACATCACTTTATAATCTTCTCGTTGATATCTGTCAGAGAAACGGAATAAAGAAGCTAATTTGGTCAGACAATAAGAACGATAGAGTCAATCATATCAATGGATGCAATGTTACTTATCATTGTGATTTTGGCAACACTCAGTGCCCTGGCCCTTATTTTAAAAGCATTATGCCTAATATCGTTGCGGTGGTCAACAATCTTTTGGGTGGAGCTACTCCACAGCCACAGCCCGCACCTACAGTTAATCCTTATAAAAAACCTACCGCTACAGTTAAAAGTGGTACTAAGGGCGAATCTGTTAAATGGATTCAGTGGCAACTTAATACATATGGATATGGACTTGCGGTAGACGGTTCATACGGCCCTGCTACTACAACGGCTGTAAAAGATTTTCAGAGTAAAAAGGGATTGCCCGTAACTGGCAATTGTGATATGAATACGATTAATACACTTGACAATACAGTTCAGCCTACCCCCAAACCTACGCTTCCCTCGGGAACTCCAGATCCCTACATGGATTTCTCAAAAGCATTTTGGGATTTCTTTAGATCTCTCGGAATGCCCGAATATGGTGTCGCTGGACTTATCGGCAATATCGCATGTGAAAGTGCCATCAGACCTAACAACCTTCAGAATTCTTTTGAGAATACTCTCAAGATGGACGATGATCAGTATACCGCAGCTGTTGACAATGGAAGATATACTAATTTTGTAAACGACGGAGCCGGATATGGACTTGCTCAATGGACATATTCTTCAAGAAAAAAGGGATTGCTTGATTTCGCAAAACAGTGCAAAATGTCAATTTGCAATATCAACCTTCAGCTTACCTATCTTGCTCAGGAGCTTCAGACAAAGTATAAAGGAGTATGGGACGGACTGTTTACTGCTAAGTCTGTAGTCGAGGCAAGTAACATTGTTCTTCTTCAGTTTGAAAGACCTCAAGATCAGAGCGTAACTGCTCAGCAGAAAAGAGCGACATGTTGCCAGGGATATTATGATAAGTTTAAGGGGTCTGTAATAACCACAACATTCCCCATTCCCGGAATCAATCAGACAGTTGGAGTAACAAATAAGTCTGAAGTATGTAGTTACCCCGTGAAAATTACAGCACAGTTACTTAATGTCCGCGAAGACGCTGGTCTTGAATATGAAGTAAAGACAGCATACAGGAAGGGTACTGTTCATAGTATAATAGAAGAGAAAAATGGTTGGGGCAGACTTGAAGATGGCAAGGGATGGATTAATTTAAAATACACAAAGAAAGTATAATATTACTTGACATAATAATTAAAATATGTTAATATTAACATATCGGAGGATATAGTACTCAGATAAGAGAGGTCACAATTTTAGATGACAAAGTTAGGAAGCTTTATTCCGTAGAATAATCTGAGAACTACAAGGATAGGGCGGGTAAACACTCGCCCTATTAGTGTCTATAAAGGAGAAGGTAATGGAAGTTAAAATCGGAAGAAAGATATTTACCCTTACAAACAAAGATAGGATACTTGATAATGGCTCGTGCTACCAATTAATTACGCAGAAGATATATAAGGATTGGGGTT
>AUXO016437258.1_pt1 | contig 10054 bp, 6 predicted proteins | sample 768731 | NCBI WGS metagenome assembly AUXO01 (sample SAMN02715735, study PRJNA202380) | gut metagenome | biome: sheep rumen | host: Ovis aries | place: New Zealand: Palmerston North | reverse complement strand
AAACTAAGCTGGCACTGCGGAAACATACTGTTCTTTTCAGTATCTTCAACATACAGCATTGATATATATCCGTTGTAAAGAGCCGGATCCGTGCATTCCCACTGTACTATTCTCCCAAGTCTTGTGAAGTTATCCTCAATCAAAGTGTTTTCTCCAAGCCATGCTTTTATGCTGTCAACAAGATCATAAGCTGTATCCTTATCAAGTTGTTCCCATATTACTTTCTTCACATGTTTCTTGTCGTCAATACTTGATATTCCTTTTGGAAGCTTTGGGAATCCTTCTGGAACAAAAGGCAGATCAATAGCTTCTTTTTCGTCTGTCATTGGTGTTTCAGAAACTATTTCTGTTTGAGAAGCAGTGGCTAAAGATTCAGAAGCTACTGTAGTTTCTAATGTTGTAAGAAGCGTTGTAGTATCAGCAGTTTCAGGCTGTTCTATATTGCTGATCTGAGCAGTTGTCGATTCCGAATAAAGTTCATCATTGGTTGTCCCATCATCTGAAGTTGTTGTAGTTGCGATTATTTCAGAGAACTGAGTCGCAGGCACTTTGCTTATATCTGTTGATGCCGATGTTGTAGTTTCAATGATATTAATAACAGGCTCTGAAACAGAAATACTCTTGGTATTATTCAGAGGTATCAAAGGGCCAACAAATACACCGGCACAAAAAACTGCTGCACAACAAACAATTATCGCCGTCCTATGCTTTCTGAATTTTAAGGCAATTTCTACCTGATCAACGCTTTTGTAACGCTTATCGGGATCGAAGCGCATACACTTTTCTGCTACCTTGCGGAACTTAGAACTTTCATATTTATCCCTCAACAGCAGCTTTATTGTTACTCCCAGAGCATATATATCACTGCGTTCATCAGTCTGCGTGAAACCATACTGCTCAGGAGGGGCAAATCCGTCTGTTCCAATGAATGAAGTGTCTTTGTCAGCATCAGGTTTCTTTACTCTTGCTGCATCAAAATCTATTATCTTTATATGCCCGTCATCGGAAAGAATAATATTCGACGGCTTTATGTCACGATGTATTACTCCGGCGCTGTGCAAAGATGCAATCCCTTTGCATATCTCGCATATCACTTCAAAGAGCTGTTCCTGCGGTAAAGATATCTCAGATAACGGCTTTCCGGAGATGTATTCCATTGTCACATGCGAATCGGAATATGATAATATCTTTGCTATGTACGGAGTATCTATCTTTGATATTGCAGAAAGAGCATCAGCGCTGAACTTCCCCGTTTTGCGGATATACTCATTGCCGTTTGTGTCTGTTACAAGAGCTATTTCACTTTGCTCTGATCTGTGTAGGACTTTCTCGTCTGTGAATTCCATTACCTCACCCCCGACATACTTGCATTATATCATTTTCTGCAAGAAAAGTCAACTTTGTAAGCTGTCAGCTAATTGACATCGGCTGTGATTCCATGTATAATAAAACAGGGTGATATTATGACTGAAAAAACAACAGACGAACTTATGAACGAGATCAGACAGACAAACGAGATAGAAACTTTTCTCGAAAAAAACAGTGCAGAGTTCCACGAGAAACCTCTGCACAAGTATTTGAATGATCTTATTGACAGCTCCGGAGAATCCAAGTCTGATATTATTGCACGCAGCAGCCTGAACCGTATCTATGCTTATCAGATACTTTCCGGCAAACGTCTTCCCTCCCGCGATAAGCTGCTGGCATTTGCGTTCGGGCTTAAACTCGGACTCGATGATACTGACAGACTGCTGAAATATGCCGGCTATTCTCCTCTGTATGCTCGCAATAAGAGAGATGCTATTATTATCTCAGCTATTGACAAAGGAGGGAGTATCTTTACTGTTAATGAGATGCTTTATGATAATGGGTTCAAGATATTGACGGCATAAAGCAGCCCCACAGAAACTGTGGGGCTATTTCTATTTAACTGTAATTGTAATTTCGGTTTTAACTCCATTTTGTGCAGTCACTGTTATAATTGCTGTACCTTTTCCAACTGCCGTAACAGTACCACTTTCATTGACCAAAACTACCTTGCTGTTACTACTTTTATATTTCAGAGAACCAGCATATCCACTATAAGTGACTCTAACCTCGACTTTTTGTCCAATATTTAGATTTCTGCTTGTGTAGGAAGGAACGAGCTTTTTTGTCATTGGCAATACGGTTATTTTTATAGAAGCAGATACATTTTTGCCAAAGACAGTTATTTCAGCATTACCTTTTGATCTGGCTGTTACTAATCCGTTTATGTCAACGACCGCGATATCAGTGTCGCTGGAAGTCCACTTAAATTCATCAAGTGTATATTCTGGCTCAGTCGTTGTTATTATCTTATATTTCATTCCCTCCCCAAGCGTAATGTTCTTTTCTTCCGTAATGATTTTTTGGGCATATTCTGATACTTTTTTCCAATTCGCAGAAAGAGTTATATCCCTGTCAGGCATTTCGGTCTTTTCCGTATAAAGAGTACCGTTTTCATCGTACCAGCCCATGAACAGATAGCCACTTCGCACTGGCTTCGGCAAAGCCCCTATATTCTCTCCGCAGTTTACAGAGATCGACCCCGTATCAACCTTTCCTTTTCCTGCATCTAAGAATATCATGTATTCAAAACCGCTCCATTTTGCTGTTAAAGTTATATCCTTTTCAGGCATTTTATCCGTAGCTTTAAAGCGTGTTCCATTTTTATAAAACCAGCCCATAAATGTATAATTATCTCGCCTTGGAGTCTTGATATTTCCGATAGTCTCGTTATATGCATACAAGGCTGAAGTCTTACTTAGTGTTCCTCCGTTTGTGTCGAGCGTCAGTTTATATTTTCCGATTTCCCATATCGCGTATAGCTTTAATTCCGGCATATCCATAAGAGATGCAGATGTATAAGATGTTCCCTTACCATTTTTTTGAGTATTCCACTCTACAAACTTTTTTCCAGTGTATGTTGGGGTAGGCAGAGAGGATAGCTTCTGTCCGAACTTAACAGTAAAGCTTTTTTTAGTGCACTTTCCACCGTTTGCATCTAGAGTGACAGTTAGTTTTGTACCATTTTTTATCCAACCAGCATAAAGAGTCATATCAGCCTTTCGCATCAACGTTTTTTCGGTGAATTTATCACCCTCACACTTCCTTCTTGTATACCAACCAGCAAAGGAATATCCACTTTTTGTAGGTATAGGAAGGTTTTCCAGTGCAAGTCCCATCGGATATTTTTTTGAGGCAGTATCACATTTCCCGCCATCTGCGTCAAATGTTATCCTGTATCCAAATGGAACCCATTTAGCATAAAGAGTCATATTTTTAGTTACTTTATCCCTTACAAAATCCCATGCATCACCTTTACATTCCGGGTTATCATACCACCCTTCAAATTCACAATCACTTTTTTCCGGACGAATCTCTTCTGATACCTGCTGACCTTTCAGAGTATAAATATAAGTATTTTTGGCGTATCCTAAAATAATCGCAGAAGTGCTGCTATCTGCATAAATTACAGGGATGTTTCCTCCATTTGCGTCAAACGTAACCTGATAATGGTTTTTACTTATATTCTCATATACATACTTCATCGATGTGTTTTTGAAAACATCGACCATTTCCTTATCGGTAAAATGGTAATTAACATTTTTCATATAATATTTATTGCCGCTGTAAGATAAGCCTCTGTAATACACATCGCTCGGACTGAACTCAGAATCTGCCCCAACAGTATAATTCTTTATATCTCCGACTGTAATTCCGCTTACACTCAAATACTTTATTTTAGAATTCAGAAGAGCATCCTCAACATCAGGACCGGAAAGTCTATAAATATTGTTTCCAAAAACGAGAGTTTCTAAATTAGGAAACTCACCGTAAATTTCAAATTTTAAAAGACTGTTAGGTAACACAAGAGTCTTTAAGCTGGTACATCCATAAAATGCTTTTGGCGCAATGCGCTCAAGACGTGCAGGAAGCCTTATATATTCGATTTTATTCTTGTCTTTGAACGCATCATCTTTAATAATAGTAACATATCTTCTTCCAATACAGTCTGGTATATACACATATCTCTCATTTCCTGTATATCCGGAGATAATTATGCTGTTTCCCTCAGTGTAGTAGCTGAAATCTTTATATATCTTTTCTTCAGTAGCTGATACAGATATTGAGTTTATCAAAAAAATCGTTAATATAGCAGATAATATAGTTATTGTTCTGATTATTCTTTTCATTGTGTTACACCCCATTATTTATTCACGATTGTTAAGCATATATTTGCCATTTGCACATATTACACTATCGAGATCTATATTTGCTTTCTAATAACTCAACCTATTAGGTTTTATTAATCCCATCCACCGTCTATTTCTATCTGACCTTGTGGTCTTATGCTTAAAGAATTTGCTTCAAATCTGAGAATATTTCCATTAGGAAGAATCCAGCTTTTATTGTCTGATTTTTGATTAAGTTCATCCGAAATAATATCAGGACTTATATTATTTAGCCAACTGCTTTCTATATATATTGTTTCTACTCTCGATTCTTCATCTAAATAGCATTGAATATATACAGGGATAAACATATTCAAATGATTTAAATACAAATTGGCCTCATATTCTGCTACCCTTGTAACATAATTGTTATTTGTTAATTCATTTGAATGAATGTAATCAGCTATATCAAATGGAAATTCTGTTAAAGAACAGTTTATTCTCTTTGTATTATCTATCGGGATGCCGTTATTATCAGTAAAGAAATATGTTATACCATCAAAATCGACTCTTATTTCATAATCTGGATAATAATAATGATATAAAAATGAAACTTCAGGGTAATTATCATTTTTCAAAGTAACCAAATCATCCTTATAATACCCCAACATATCAAGACCGCCATTAAGAGCTCCTTGCATATCATCATATGTCATTAGTTCTTTTTTTAAAGAGCATTTCACTTTCAAATGCCAAAGAGGATCATTCCTGGAATATTTATAACTTGTTCCAAAAATTCCACTGTTTTCAACTATTCTCGACCATTTTAGAGTAAATGCTTTTATTGTACCATTCTTATTTATCACAAGACCTGTAATATCAACAGGCACTCCTCCAAATAATGCGACATCCTCAACTGTTTTTAACACAAAACCATATTCTTCCTTAACAACTAAATTATATTGTTGTAATGAATCATTTATTTCGTTTGATGTTGATGAACGATCAAAAGGCAGAACAAGAAAGGGATTCTCATATTCCGGAAAGTAATAAATGCTATTAGATTCCAAATAATCATCTTCATTATTATCTGGCATGAGATTGTTTTCAGATTGGGATAAAACAGTTTCTGACGTCAAAACTGTACTTGTCGAGGTTCCACCTGCCAAAGAGTATCCAAGATTGTATCCCCAATTATAAGCATCCTCATCTGATATCTCACTACAACCAGACAGTAACATTAATGATAAAATTGTTGCTCCTAATACTGATCTTATCTTTTTCATATGCGAACTTCTCCATGTTGAGTATTATATGACTAAATTAACCCTATGGTCATATTGACACAAGCCTCGATTCAATTATTGTAATAGTCAGGCAACTCCAAAGGCTATTACCGATCTATCAGCCTATTCATATTGAAATTCACGTCAACCCACTTCCGCAGCGCAAACGCTGTATTTATGCGTTTAATCGACTCAAATCTATTGGGTATTCGTATCGTTATTAATTGTTTCAGATTTGAACATACGTGCAAAGGCTGCAGTGACACTGATATCATCTACGGTTTTATTATATTTATGCCCTTTATCATCTAAAACATAAATTATTTGTTCTATAGTAGATTTCAATATTTTAATTTTGACGGCTCCACTAGATATACTAGGTAAATCTGTTAATTCAAATGGGCCTTTGCTGTGATCATATTCCCCATGGAATACTAGATTATCACCAATTACTATCATTTTAGTTATATCTATATAATTAAAATAAACACTTCCTGATAATACTATCGTGAATGAAATTCCGTCAGTCGTAAATAGTATCCCGGTTTTCCCATTTTCAAAAAACGATGTGTCAATAAATCCTATGGGATCACCTAAAGCACGAATATTGTTTCTCTTTTGATAATTATCAATGAGTCTTGACTTTTCCACAACTTCATTTGAATTATAAACACTTCGATAAGAACAGATTTTAGATATATTCTCATCAATTAATTTAATTATTTTACGTGTTTTTTCTTCACTAGAAAGATTTAATTCGGAACCAGTCAGCTCCTTGTTGATATCATTATTCTTCTCATTGTATGTAAGTGAATTGTCCCGTGTTGATATTTCATCGTCAGATTCTTCCGATGAAGATTTAATCCTTTCTTTTGGTTCCGTTATTTCTGTTATTGATTGACTTGTTAATGAATTATATGTTGTTGTTTCCTTATAAGTATAGTTATTCGTTTCACCATCAGCTAGGTTAACTTTTATAATTTGTTGGTCATTGGATTCTTGGTCTATGTCTTCTGTAGTTTTAGGATAAAGATTTACTATTTCGTCAATAGTATCCTTAATTATATTGAGATTATAAAAAGTACTAAATAAAATGGGTCTAAAAATTGGTTTATGTTTTTTGCTATATGAATATTCACCTTCAATTTTTAAAAAAAGCCGATTATCGTCATCTTTACTTATTATTGTTTTTTCAATATCAGTGTATTTAAACAATACAAAGCCATCTATATAAAAAAATCCAAAGCCCTTGTCGGTAAAAAAAATATCGCTTTTTCCAATATTAAAGTCTGTAATATCAACAAAACCTAAAATAAGCCCTATCGAATCTGGAATCTTATTAAACCTAATAATTTTTGACAACAATTTTTGTACTTCATTCTTATCAATATCAGAAAATCTATAGGAGATAACTTCTGCTTTTGATGGAGAAACCATATTATTTAAATTTCTGTCCAATATTTTAATAATGTCGTTCTTAGTTGCACCTTTTTTTGACGAATTGTTTTTTCTAGTTTCTGTATGGTCATCATTTTTAGAATCCTTTTGTAATATTTCTTTACTATTTTCTTCTTTTTCTATTGACGAGAATACAGTTTTTTCTGTTTTAGAAACGATTGTCCCTTCTAATTTTCTGGGATTGATTTGATGACCGCATATACTACACACGTTAGTGTTGTATGGAATATACTCGGCACAATATGGGCATTTAATAGTTTTTTCTTGGATAATGTCTTTTGTTAAATCATGCCGACAAAATCGACAAAAAATAGCTTCTGATTGAATATTTTCTGCACAATATGGACATTTCTTTATCGCCATATGGACCTCCTTTTCCGAATGTATATGTCTAGATTTTGTATTTCAATTCCTGGTATTTTTTATCAAATACATGGTTATAATAATTGCTTGTTTTAAACCAATCTATTATTTCTATAGCAAGTTTTGCGTCACTTCCTGAAAAGCTATTACCAGTAAATAGTTTTTTATCAATTGTTTTGCAATAGTCTAAGTACATTATTTTAAATGCTTCGGATAGATGAAGCTTGTCAATAGACATTTCTACGTTATTAAAATCTAAAAGAAGATAACTGCAAAGATCAAAATATGGATAAGTAGATAACGGAAAATACACTATCCTTTTTATGATTGCATCTTTAAGCAGTTTACCGTCTTGATCTGAAAAAGAAGATTTATATTTAATATAATAATTGCCATAAATATCATCATACCTTTTTATGCTGTCATATGTTATCATTGGAGAATTAAGTTTTTTTCCATATTCTTCCCAAATTAATTCATAAAAAGTAATAATGATCCTATTATACAATCTTAGAGCATTGATTGTGAAAATACGCAGAGGATCCAACCTGCGAAATGTGTTTCTATCTATGCTTTCAAAATACTCTTTGTCGCTTCTGTCTATGATACTATCACCAATTCTTCTAATATAATTGGTTCCAGCATTCATTACTGCAGCACCAACAGCACCTTTTATTGCGCCCTTGAAACCGAACCCACCTCCAGACCACCTTAGTCTTGATGATCTTTGAATATTTCTTTTAGCTTCGATTTCATCTAAATCTTTGTCTAGAGAACTAAACGCATTAAAAATTGGATCAAACCATTTATCGAAATCGCACTTTTCATCTACTATGTCATGAAGTTTTTCAGGAGTTATATAATCGACATTATATGTCATTAATGCCAAATGTAATAATTTAATCATCTCTTCATATTCGTCGATAAAGCATGGAAAACCATATTCCGAAACAGTTGACATACTGTTAATTTTCGTATTAAAGCATTTTACAAGACTTCCATTAAATATCTTAAGTTGTTCATTAAATGATTCCAGGAAAGCTGTACACATGAACGGTACGCCATAATACTTATATGTCTTTCCAAACAAATCGATATCAAAAAACATCCCATCTTGTTCAAATGAATCATTTAATTCGATTAATAGTTTTTTTCCGCATTTTTTGCAAAATTTTGCTTTATCATTAAGCGTAGCCCCACAATATTTACAAAACATCATATACCTCTTTAGAAATCAATGGTTAAATCCGGATTTGAAATAGACAAAGGTGTTAGCTTTAGTCTGTTTTTTACTCCTAAATTCTCTATTTTTAAATAATTTAAGTTTGGAAGATTTCGTATGTATTCTACTTTATCTAACTGGCAATCAGAAATATATAATTTTTCCAAATTATTTAATCCTTGGATAAACTCGATAGTATTAATATAGAAATTCCTACGTATGTCAAGTATTTTCAATTTTTTTAATTTTCTGATTTTTGACATATCCTTTATGTCATTTTCGTTAATATACAATTCCTCAATAGAATCGTTTCCAACAATATCATCAATATTTTTTAAACCGCATTTTCTTAGATTTAACACTTCAAGAAAACTCATAGTTTGTAAAAAGCTCGTGTTCTCCAAATTAACAGATGTAATACTTAATTTTTCTATACATGTTGATTCCAAGAATGAAAAAGCATTAGGATCATCTATGTCCAAAACACAGTTCCCAAACTCTAATATTTCTAGATTAAATCCAAAATCTTCTAATTCAGAAACGGTGTTTTCTGTAATAAGACAACGCTCAATAAATAACGCATTTATTAACAATTCGGAAACTGGTTCTAAACCTCTTAATTCATGCCTATTTGTTGAAATATACAGTTCCTCGAGATCAAGATATCTTAATGGTGTAAGATTCGGTAACTCATCCAAAACAATTGCTAAATACTTCAAATCTCTAAAATATTTGATAGACTCTAAATTTTTGTAATGATATTCTCTTTTTTTCGGAATAATGCCATTTTGAAGATCTTTAAGATCATCCAAAACAGTACCTTCTCCACTTGAAAAAGTTGCCTTTGACATTCTATCGCTAACATCCTCAAAATGAGTCCAATAACACTCTGATTCTGATATATCATCTTTATTATTATTTGCATAACTATACGGATCACTTTTCTCATCTGCAGTTACTCCGTTTTTATCTATCATGATATGTATAATACCATCGAAAGACTTGCTATACTTTGCACCCTCTGTACTAAAATTTTTACGATACCTAAAACAGTGTAATACTGCCTGTTTAAAATCACTGTCTGTCCATTCTACACGTTCATAGTCTGTAGGGACTTCAAAAAGTTCATACTCATTGTCATCATCGCAATCTTCATTAAATCCTTCTTCCTCGTCATCTTCAAATACAGATGCTCCGCAAAAAGAGCAAAATACAGAATCAGATTCAATTTTTTTCCCGCATTCTGGACAGTATAATTCATCGTTTTCATTATTTGCCAAATCACGATGACAGTATCTACAAAATATAGCCTCATCCTGTATCATTTCTGCACAATATGGACATTTTTTCATTTGAAGCAGCCTCCTTTTTCCGACTTTATATTATAAATTATAACACAACATATACGTTTTGTCAATAACAACATATTTTCTTTTTATTTTACACCCAATTTTTGTTATAATAAACAAAAAGGAGGCGTTATTTATGGTAAAAAACCTTAAAGCTCTGCGAGAAGAACACGGTCTGTC
>AUXO013293611.1_pt1 | contig 10054 bp, 15 predicted proteins | sample 768731 | NCBI WGS metagenome assembly AUXO01 (sample SAMN02715735, study PRJNA202380) | gut metagenome | biome: sheep rumen | host: Ovis aries | place: New Zealand: Palmerston North | reverse complement strand
GACATAAAAGGCGTTTATTGACGCTGTTCGCGACTCTCGAAAACTTCGCAACTTTTCATCTTTGTGGTCGTAGCAGTAACAATGAATGTCCTCGGGATATGCATTCATACCCCTATTGCATGCATTTAGCATGTGTGGGTTTTGCATATTCGGCGTGAGGCATTATTGTTTTTCTACCACAAAGGGCAATGCGAAGGCCTACGAGAGCGTGAAGAGCAAAACAGCTTCACGCTTTGTTTGTATATTGATGGCAATCCGCATGCGTAACGCGCAACTCAATATGACAGATCAACAAATTGTCACGGCGTTAATCAATCGTGACAGGGAGGTTACGCGCGCTTTCTTCTATGTAAACTGCTATCCGCTCTTCAATTCTATCTTTGAACATTATTACACAGATTGTGATAATTGTGTTGAATTCATCAATGAGATGTATATTTATATGATGTCTCCTCAGCAATCCACAGGACGGAGTAAATTGGAGACTTTCCGCTTTGAGAGTACACTCTATACATGGATCAAGGCGGTGTGCTTGTATTATTGCTACGCTCGTTTTGAAGAGAAAAATCGTCTGGCTATTGACAAAAATGACGAACTGACTGATAGAAACATTGCCGTTTCTGAATCTATACAGATGGAATTCGATAAAATTAATCACGAAGACATCATGAAGATTCTCGCCCTCATGCCAAACGCGCGTTACCGCGAACTCATCCGCTTACGTTATCTGGAAGGGCGTTCCAACGAAGAAACGGCGCAACAACTCGGAATGACAATGGATAATTACTACAATAAGCATAAACTTGCCAAAGAGCAATATGTGAAAGTATATAGAAAGGAGGCTCACTATGAATAAGCATTTCAATCCAGCTATATCTGAAGAAAAGTTCGCAGCATGGCTTGATGGCATGTTGTCCTCTGATGAGTTGAATGAAGTTAGCTCCATCATAGAGAATGATTGTAATTTTCAATCATTGCTGGGTGCTTCGGATGCTATTGATGCTTGCATTGCTAATGACTCATTGGTCTTGCCTGACTGCATGGATAGTCCTGACTTTTCTCTTCAGCAAGAGCTAATGGAATTACCGGCGCTCGAATCAATACCTTTATCTCTAATAGATATTGATTTCTCAAATGGAGTAATCCCATCATTTGTGCCGGATCATTTATTTCCGATTGATACTGATCAATTTGATGTAAACGATATGGCTTCGGAATCGGGAATAAGTGATAATACGAACAATATGTAAATATTAAAATTGAATCTCATATGATAGAAGGATTAGCAGAATTTTTCACCAATGGGTGCGGCCCTTTTTGGATAGCAAACTCAATTACTTCCACTTTCATGGGAGAGAAAAATCGAGATATGCAAGCGAAAATAGCTGACGAAAATGAAACCTTTCAACGAACGCTACAGAAGCAGCAACAACTTTCCCAAGAAGAAATGGAACGGGAACGTATTAAGTTCCGTCGTCACTTGATGGATTTAACGCGTCAATGGCAACGTGAAGAAAGGGCGCAAGCAGCTCTAAATATGGACATTCATTCTGAATTACCTCATTTTGTGAATCAATGGCCTTTAGCGCTACTCCCAGATACTATATTATCAGAAATCCGACACAGACAGGAGCAACCTCTAAATGTAATATTACTTCATACTCCGTTAATCGCAGGAATGAAAGGACAGATTATGCGCCGTGAAACTCCTATATTAATACGGGAGAAAGATGTATATAATAGATTGGAATTTAATATAAACAATAACATGCCTATTTTAGGCGACGTGTGTTTTCGTCAGGCGGCAGACTCTTTTCCGATAGATCTAGTAACGATGAAGCCTGTTCCCCCTTTAACATCTGCAGATATTATGAATGTTCATTTTTTGATGGGTAGTATTCCGACGCTTGTCCTTATTCCCAAATACCAAGATGAACGAATTTCACTCTCCATTGCCATGTGGGACGAACAGGCTTCACGTCCTTATATAAGACCGTTGTTTGCAATGCCTCACAATCCGATTTTAGCGAGGGATAATGAAAAATATTTAGATGAGGTGATAGAAAAGTTGCACTATTCAGTATCTATAATAACAGGAGCGATTCGTGATCAATATGCCCTGTTGACATGGGGAAAGCAACCAACATTAAACGCATTGTTAGAGGCAAAAGGTAATGAGCGGATGAAATTGTTTGCCCAGCAAAACAGAGCAATCAAAGAATATTTATTACAAGAAAACACAAGCACTCTAAAAGCTTTGGAAACAGCGAATAATCCTAAACTACTTGAAGTGTATGAACAAGCTGATATTGATAATATGAAAGGTCAACTCTCTATACAACGAAAACTGTATAACTTAAAATAATAAGATTATGCCTCCAATCACGACCATAATGGTACTAACCAATGTTGGACTGCAATTGTTCAATAATTGGCGTAGCGCAAGCACAAGCGAAGAATTGCGCAAAAAACAGCAAGAATTTCAGGAAGCTGCGCAAAGAGATAATCAAGCACGCATGATGCAACTTTTGCGTGAAGGTCAAGCTCTTCAAGAAGAGATGGAAGTCCAAATGCATGAGGAGCGTATCAAAAACATTAACGAGGACTTTGATCATCTTATTAGACGTGTATTCCATGCTGCCGCATTAGGTAAATGGCCGTTGCGTGTTCTTCCTATGGTAATGAAAAATCAATCATTGGGAAGTTTTCGCGCTAATAGCAATGAGAATGTCGCTCTACATGTTATCTTTACTCCCTCCAATTGTACCAATTTTAACTCTTCGGTATTTCCTCAAATTGAGCAAGGGTTAGAGGTTTTCATGAACCGTCATTGGAATGAGCTTTCTTCTCATCCGATTCTTTTCTATGGTGGGGCATGGAAATCAGGTATTGCTCCGAATCCTAATGAAATAGCTCAATTAAAAGCAGATCTTCCTCACTTGCCTGTATTAATGATTACTCCATATTTCCAACCTAATAATGGCAAATTGGTATTCAATGTTCATATGTGGGGAATGGGGAGACCACAAGATGTAGTGATACAACCCACAGAACAAGAGTTTTCTTATTATAACATATATGCTCCTGGGCTCAAATATGGAGAGGATCTCGCAAGTACTACTATTGAGGAGTTCGTCCCGTATTTGCAATGTGTGATTGGTTACCTTGCTGATGTATATTTCTGGTCAGCACACGCTGCTACCCCAATTCTTCCTTCTCTATTGACAATGGGAGCTGTTAATACTGATGGTCTGAAATACTTGCTGGCATCCAATCAGGAAAGGTATGAAACATTATTGCTACAAGCTGAAACTCAGAGCACAGATTTTCCTACAAACGCAAAAGGCATCTTAAACCTATATAAAGGAACTGCCGCTTTTTGGAATGAAGAAACCCAAAATAAGGAGATTTTGAAACTCAATGAAATGTTTCCTGATTTTCAAGAGAAATACATTTATGGGAATGGCAGAATTGAGCAAAAGCAAGGCATTTTCATTTCTCCATCTGAATTTAACAATGACAAGTATATTCAATTATCAGTACCTCAATACGATATAATGGAAACCATTCAGCAATTCGATAATTTTGTGCAAAGTAATACTCATCGTATCCCCTTCGTTGATCCAGCATTGTATATAGAAATGGATAACTATTCAACATTCAAGTTTCATCTATATAATGCCCAAACGAAGCAATTGTTTATTCTACCCGATGGATTTGACTATATTATTCATTGTTCAAAATTAATCCACTCAAAACAAATAAAGACCTTGTTTAAATATAAAAACAAGGACACTCTTGTATGTCGGAAGTCTAGGATTGACAAACTATCTAAGGCTATAACTGCTAATAATTTAATCTATTAAGTATGAGTTTTGGTAAATTTTTGCTTGGCGCACTAGCTGCCGGTGGAGTCGCAGCTGTGTATTTCCTGAAGAGTAGGAAGCCTCTAAACTTCGACTCCTATTGTGAGCAATGCATTGAGCGTGGGAAAGAGCAAATTTCGCCCGATGCTATTAAAACTGCTATCGTTTTGACAAAAGACGAAACAGGAGAAAGAGTTATACCATATCTTTATAGCAGATATGATGATAAAACTGTAAAAAAGAAACGTATTTCTATATATACTTTTCCAATGAGCCTTTGTCCTGCAAATGTGAAAGAATCAATTGAAAAAGGGGAGTATGTGATTAAAACAATTGAAAAAGAATAATATTATGGGATATTCATTTATAGAAAATAAAGAGAAATCTAACTCTAAAAATATAGGAAGGGTTTCTTTTAAAGTTATAGAACCTCAGTGGACACTAGATGAGGTGTTTTTGTCTGACAAGATTAAAAGTCAATTGTATGATATTGTGGCTTTTTGTAAACAAAAGGAGCAAATAATCGAGCAATGGGAATTAAGTAAATTTTTAAAAGAAGGTAAAGGATGTGTTGGAATCAACTTGTGGGGTATTCCAGGAACAGGTAAGAGTATCGCTGCAGAAGCTATTGCGCATGCTTTGGGTAAAAAGCTCATTCAAGCCTCCTATTCTGCATTGATGGATAGTCTACAAGGCAATACTGAAAAAAATATTACAGCTTTGTTTGAGACTGCAGTTGAGCAAGATTGTGTTATCCTATTTGATGAGGCGGATGGACTTTTGAGCGCACGTAAAACCAGTGGTGCAAATTCTGATAGTGCGAATCTAATAAAAGCTCATTTGCTAAATATATTAGATAGAAGTAAAGCGATAGTTATATTTACTACTAACTTATTTAAGAGTTATGATCGAGCTTTTGTGCGAAGAATCTTATGGAATATTGAAATTCCCGCACCTGAATACGAAGAACTGATAAAAATATGGCAGTTCCACTTAAGTGTGAATGTGCCGAAAGAACTTTCATATGAGCAATTATCGCAAATTACTTTAGAGTTAGGTAAGAGCAAAGAGATGTCAATAACAGGAGGTGATGTAAGAAAGTTAACCTTGATGTTTTGCACTCAACTTGTGGCAAATAGATATCCTGCAATTACTGATGAAATTGCCAAGTCAGTGATTTCAAAATATCTTGACGATCTGCAAGAGTCGGCTCCCAAAAAAACTGCGGAGCAAGAGGTAAATCCGAATCAATTATCAGAAAATATTAAGAACGAATTAAAATCATAAAATTATGGGAGTATTTATTATTACAGCAGCTATATTCTCTTTAGCTGTTCTAGTGTTCCAGTATTTCTGGAAGGCTGTGTTAAAAGTGTGTTATTATCTGCTCTTAAATGCAATTGATGTAATTGGGAAGGCTATCGTTGCAATCAAAAGAGGTGGTAAGGCAGTAATGTATCTGTATAGAAGATGGAGAAATGGCCGGATTACACGCAAACTAGTGGAAACAGAAGAAGAGGAAGTCCCCGAAGAACTTTTACCGGAAGGTCTTCAGGAGGAATTAAAGATACACGATGAGGTTATTGTACATAGAGGTGACATCAATCCAGAAGAATTTTAATATATGCTTTTTACATATTTAGGATATATCCTTCTTGGGGGGGCAATAGGAGCAGCTGTTGGCTATCTCTTGGCTGAATATTTAGAAAATGCAAAAGAGTGGTTCGACTACGCATGGCAACACATATCTCGTATTACGAGGGCTGTGGGAATTTTATATAGAAGGGGGAAACGTCTTTTTAAAGCTTTTATTGTTGAGAAATTTAACGGAGAATATTCCACATATGAACCAGAAGAAGATGATGGTGTAGAGGTTGATTGGAATGAATTATCCGAAGCGGCAAAAAAGGCTTTAGAAGAAGATGAATATATCCCTGTTCAAAGGTATGAACTTTAATAAATCATAAATTATGCAAAACAATTTTTTATCTTTTTTACATGAATGCTTAGAGGCATTCGAAGTAGCATACAAATATGCTGAGTTGGACTTTTTCAAGTTGCGTAGTGAGGTCATATCCCTACTTGATAAAGCAAGAGCTAAAGGATATGGCAATCCAGACTATTGTGAGATGAAAATATCTGTGATTAATTCGCATGAAACAGATGTAAATATCCAGGCAATTTACAAGGGGCTTAATGAAAAGTATTATAGATTTAAAAAAGACTTGGATCTTGGCTGTTTGATAAATATTCCTCACACAATAAAAAGCAAACTCCAGAATGAAAGAGAAGTTACCATTAGATTAACTGATTTTCAAAGCTTATATACAATCGGAGAAAACCAGATTACTCCTCGTGGAGATTTCAAAAATATTCAGGTATTTACTTTCAAGAATGTAGAAAAAACTCCAATCCGAAAAGAAGTTTACATTAAAGATGAATTGTTCTACTATGTAGTTAAATGTACTTACGTTTACGAAAATGAAGAACGAGAAACTCGGCAAAAATATTATGGATTTATTCAGAATCTTCCAGAAGAGATAATAAGTCGTCTTGACTCCGATGAAGAAAAAGAATGTACTATTGATGTAACTCAAAATGAATAATAGATTATGTCACTGCCATTAGACAGCCTACCACGTGAGCTTGAAATAGTATTATCTCCTATACCTCGCAACATTTTTAATAAACTTCCAAGAATCGCTCAAGAAATTTTATTAGAAGAGGGATTTATCGTGGAATGATTTATGATTATGGATTAGTACTGATGCGAAAGTTAACACATCAGTATTAAGAGGGAAAGGAGAAATAATAATTAGGTGTAACCCCCATGTATGAAACAACTAACAAATGCTATGATAGACTTTTTAGATTTTCTAAACAACCTCGTTTTAGATGTCGAGGGAACATCGCAAACTTCCGCGATGGATATGATGCAGCATTATCAGTATGCACAAGGTCATACTTTTGATTTATCCACGCAAGACATAGTTGATTCTGTGCATAATGCAAGCGCTTTCTTTAATATTGATATGCCGGAATCTATCCAGTTCGGAGAAATGACAGGGGTGTGTACGCACTTAGCAAGTGTCATGGGAGATGATATATTGTATGTTGATCCAATCCAAATGACGAGTATGGGAATCACAGATCAACAAGCATTTGATTTGGTAATGACTCACGAAGGAGCACATCGTGCATTACAGGGGATAGAGACCAATTTCACAGATCATCAAGAAGAGCTTTGTTGTGACATGATGGCTGGTGTTCGTGCAGGTTTGAATCCTGACGACCTCTCTATGGATGCAATCGATTGTATGAAAGCATCTCTTGCGGGTACTCTTGAAAGTGATACGCATCCGGCAGGTGCTATGAGAGTGGATATTATAGATAAAGGTGTAAAATTTGGTCAGGAATACTATGCGCAATATCATTGTCCTCCCTCGCTGTACGAATGTATTGACCACTTCAATGAACTTCAAGGATTACATGAAGTTAATGATATTCATGGATTAGTAACGCTTCGTCCGGATGATGCCCCTGAATCTGTAAAAGCATATTCGGCAGAAGAAATAGAGGCTCGTGCTCTAAAAGCTGAACAAGAGATGAACTATTGGAAAAGCCAATGGGAGAACCATCTTAATAACGTAGAGGATAGTATGTGGCATGAATCTGAAGTTTCCCATGCTGATGCATTTCATCGTAACTATGAAGAAGCAAGACAAGCCTTCTTACATTGGAGCCACGAGACCCCGGATATTGCCCATGAATATTCTTCATCTGATATGGAATGGTTAGAAGATAAGGTTCGTACTGCTACCGAGCATGAACAAGGTTACTGGTTGGAGAAATTAAAATGGGCTAAAGCCCATGCTTTGGATATGTCTGAAGGTGATGTGGATGCATTGCATGAACGTGTAGATGGATTAAAGCGTGAAGAGCAAGATGATGATCGCATAAAGGGCTATTCCAAAGTCTGTCCGACAAGACATGGTTGTTCCGGCGCTTCTTCATGTGATTGCAGTTATGGAGACTATCCTTGGTAAAAAGAATTTGCAGTGCTTAGAGGATACTTGCGGCGATGCTATTGGATTACTGATGACCTATCGTTGCAACCTTAGATGTAAGTACTGCTATATTCAAACCAAACAAAACAAAGATATGTCATTAGAAATGGCTCAGTCTATTCTAGAACCATTTCTAATGACGTATGGCGATTTTGTTGAGATCGTATTCATGGGGGGCGAAACTCTTTTGGCTATTGATGTGATAAAACCTTTGGTGGAGTGGGTTGAACAAGGGACATGGAATCGTAAATTTCGGTTTATCGGAACCACTAATGGAACATTACTAACTCCCGAACTAAAAGTATGGTTACAAAAACATCGAAAATCCATAACTTTAGGGCTGAGTTTTGATGGCGTTCCTTCATCACAACGAAATAATAGAGGTAGTGATGACATCGATATAGACTTTTTCGTTAATACGTGGCCATATCAACCTTTACAGATGACTATCAATACAGAAACCGTTCATCAAATGGCTGACGGTGTAATTTACCTTCTGGAAAAGGGCGCATTAGTTCATCCTAATGTGGCATATGAAGAATATGAATGGTCTAAAGAACATGTTATTGAGTATGGAAATCAATTAAATAAACTCATATATTATTATCAAGCGCATCCGGAAAAGCCACTTGTGACGCAATTCCAACATAATCTTAAGGAGTATGCTGATAATATAGAATCTCATCCATCTCAAAAAGAAACATGCGGAGCCGGGCATGGATTTATAGTTTTTGACGTTGATGGAAAATCATATCCGTGTCACATCTTATCACCATTGGTACTAAGAGACGAGAAGTTAAAAGAGGTTCAAAATGGTCTTGTTGCTAAAACTACGGATTATTCAGATTCTCGCTGTGATACTTGTCCTTATGTATCTTCATGTCCTACATGTATTGCTAGCAACTACCTATATCGCAACGAGTTGCAAAAGAGAGATGATACGCATTGCAAAATCATGAAATTGGAAGTGAAGGCCTTTATAAAAAAAGAACTTCTACGTATGCAACAGCAAGAACAACTATCATCAAAGGATGCATCAACGATAGATGCAATAATAAAAATTAGAGATTATAAACCCGACAATAATTAAGTTCGTTTATGAATTGGAAAGATATATTAGGCCTTTTCCAAAACATATATGGAATAGCTCCTACTTTTTACTATGGATTTCGTCATTATGTATTGAAGAAAGATGATTATAAGTGGGAAGCACTCAGTGATACCGATAAAGTTATTTTCTATATAGTCACTTCTCCAATATGGCTTTTTATCGGTATATTTGAACTATTTGGTTGGATAGTTGACAAATTAAGTCCATCCGACAGTTCGTCTAATACACTGGCTGAAAAAAATATAACAGAAGGTGTGACTCCCGATCCTTCAAATAATTCGTTTCTGTTGATAATACATGATGTTTTTGAAATACAAGGAAGAGGACCTGTAGTTTCGGGAACGATCACACATGGGAAAATATCTATAGGAGACTTACTAGTACTTACAGGTGTAACAGAGACGCGCAAAGCGATTTGTGTAGGAATAGAGCACAATCGACAATTGGTAAAAAGTGCGAAAGCCGGGGAACTCATTGGCTTATTACTGAAAGGAGTGAATTTTCATGATCTACATGTCGGACAAAGTGTGACCAAATAGGAAACCTAACTAATAAATATTAATGCTATTTATATTCTACCAGATATTTGTAAAATAATTCTGAAAGTACAATGGAAAAAGATTATAATCACCATAGTCCGATGAAAAGGATTGGTAAGCCAATGTTTTCTATCACTTCGTTAAAAAAAAATCCCAAAATTGAACTGCTGCCGAAGAGTGATGAGTCTAAACCAATTAAGAAGAAACATACAACAGGACAAAAAATTTTAATGACAGTAGCTGTTCTTGCATTAGGTATTGCTTTGACACCAGTATTTGGCACTGGAATAGGAGTGCTTATATATGGCTTTTGTGTAATTATTCCTAAGGTATGGAACGATGAATGGTAAATCTATACCTTATTATGAAAAACTTATAACAATAAATCCTAAATATTATGTCATTCCTCAAAAATCTCTTTGGCAAACGAGAGCCAAAACAGAACGTATCGGATGCTAATCGCCAACAAGC
>AUXO013286088.1_pt1 | contig 10055 bp, 6 predicted proteins | sample 768731 | NCBI WGS metagenome assembly AUXO01 (sample SAMN02715735, study PRJNA202380) | gut metagenome | biome: sheep rumen | host: Ovis aries | place: New Zealand: Palmerston North | reverse complement strand
ATTTTTTAGGGGGGTTAGGTTTTACGACCCCCTCCCCCTATTTCCAGAAAGCCTTTACAGTGCCTTTTTTGGCTGTTTTTGGCTTTCTAACATGATTTCATGTACTGTTTCTATAGGAATAGGCTTAATTTCGCTATCCTTAGTGACACGAATGTACCATGGAAAAAGATCTAATATTGTTTCAATTGCATCATTCCACATAAATTCATCCAGTTCTGGAGAAACATCATCTGAACCAAAGTAAAAAAGGTCTATTAACTGTGTAGTTTGATGTCCATTTGCATTTTCGTATGCAAACCAAGCATCATAATCCAGAAAAGGATTATTTGGATTGTCAATTGTTGTTGGAAAATACTTGTGTTCAGCCAATATTTTCTTCCTTTCTGAACGCTAACTTAATTAGTAAGTTCCATTAATAACCTTAGAAACAACACTACTAGAAATACCAAAACGTTCAGCTATTTGAGCTTGAGTATATGTTGTTGACATTGCTTTAATACTTGCTATTTTGGCATCAGAAAGAGTAAATTTCTGTTCTCTAGGCATAGCCCTCTGTTTAACCTTATCTAGATCGGTGTTATTTAAAACGTCTAGGAGGGTGGAGTGTGAAATAGCACCTGCCTGTATGGCTTCCCATTGTTTGTCTGTTAATTCTATCTTTTCTTTTTTAGCACCCACTACCTTACGGGCCTTAGCTATAGCCTTGCCTTTTGCTTTCTTAATATGCTCGTAGTCTATATCGGGGTTATCTTCTCGAATAATGTCTACTTCTTTATTCGCAAGAAGCTGGGCTTGTCTTTCTTTAGGGGAATTAGCTTTGGCTCTAAGCACCGCCTCCAGAAGCTCTTTTCTCTCCTGGGCGTACTTTTTTTTCGCAAGGGGGTCCTGTCTCTGATTGGGGGTAGCTATATACTCTTTTCGAGCATCGTTAGCCATCTTCTTCATCTGATTAGCAAAGGTTGCATAAACACCTTCCATTGGATGACCAGGGTTTTCTCTTGACCCACCACTGGTAAGGGTGAAGGCGTCCTTTGCCTCTGCCATCTTGGTGGATGACTGGGTACTATATACAACCTCTTCCCTACCATTCTTATGTACCTTTGTATAATGCCTGCCTGTTTCCAGTTTGTTGGTTACTATCTCACCGGTCTCAGGGTCAGTATTTCCAGTGTACTTTCCATCAGCACCCTTCTTATATGGAATTATTCCAGTGATTGGTCGCCTCTCACGAACACGTTCTTCTGATTTAGCTCTGGATACAATAGTACCAGCACCACCATACTTATGCTCCCCTGTTTTAGGATCTATCTCTGGTCGCTGCTGGTATATTTTCTTAAGCTCCTCTATGTGGTTGTCTTCATAAGATTTCTTCCAATCAAGCTCATGCTTTTCAGCATCGATAACAACCATCGAATGCTTTATAGCCCAAACCATATGCTGAGGGTTCGTCTCTGCTCCCTTAAGGGTCATGTCTGTAATCAGATTGGATACTATTCCCATCTGTTTACCCTTCTCCTTTGTTGTGATAACATCGGAGTCTTTATGACCTGGTGGAAGCTTGTATTCGTCAGTTGCAAACCCTTTAAGCTGATCATACTGTGGAGCTGTACGAATCCTTACTTTTCCCCCAGGATTGTTAGCCGGGATAACAAGAGCAGAATCACCATCAAAGTCAGCGCCTGACATTCTATCCGCTGTGGCTTTATTAACAGCAATAGCATCGGTAGGATGTGTACCAAGCATCTTCTTTGCTTCCGGATTTGTATTGTTTACAACTAACTCAGGGATCTCTGTAATAGAAGCGTGTGGAAATCTGACAAGTATTACATGTGTTCCATCAGGATACTTAGGCGCATATACTTCATTTTCCTTAATTGAAGGGCAGGGAATGAGTACGTGGGAAGCCTGACCAGGGAGAGCCGCAGCTTTAAGATCTACAGCCGCCGCATCACAACCATCGGCAAACTTCTCAAGAAGAACCTTCTTAAGAGTTGGGTTCGTTAATGATTTGATTGTTTCGAATTCGAGCAATTTGTCAGTATATTTCTGATCAAGCTGAGACTTAGCAAGTGGTACTGACTGTTTAGAAAGAAACTGTGAGGAAAGAGTCTTTGCCCAATCTGCCCAGTTACCTTCTTCGTTTACTACATTTATAGCTGATCTCTTCTGTTTTCCATCATCATCTGTATAGTAAGTCTGGACCATCTTAAGGTTTTCAGGCTCTTTTATACTTGCACCGAATGGATTGTTAACGTCACTCTTCTGTGGTTTAAGAACGGTGTTATCTTTTGGACCCATCATCGGTGTACCAAGCTTCTTGTTAGTATTGAACCGAATATCAATACCGTCAGGAAGATCATCTGCATACACAGCCATCCCTTTAAGGTAATGAGTTCCGTCAACACCTATTCGAACCTGAGCATAGTTAGCTTTTCCTAGAGAAATATCTTTTACACCACGCCTAAGTTCTATAAGACCATCCTTTTCAATACCACCTTCTTCCGCATACTTAACCTGAATCCTCTTCGGATCAATCTGTGTATACGGTTCCGGTCCTGGAGTACGAGTACCGTCTGGTTTTATTACAATATCAGAAACTGGCTTAATATCATACTTATGATCTCTAAGTTCCTGATAATCGACACCAGGCGGAACAAGGCATTTAATAGTGGTCTGATAGTTCGTTCCCATCTGATCAATCCAAACAGTGTGGGTTTTATAACCATCCGCTTTGAGCATCTCAATAGCCGTCTTCATCCTATCTGGAGATATACCGAGAGCTATCTCTGTGCCTTTACCAATATCAATATACTTGTTCTCATCGGCAAACTTCTTAATAGAATCCGCAGCATTTTTTGTAAGGTTCGTTCTCATCTCTCTATCTTCGTTAAGAAGAGATCTAACAGTAGACTCAGGGATACCCATTCGTCTTCCCACTTCGGATTTATTGTTTCCGCATCTAGCCATGAGCTTCTTAGCACGATTAATATCATACTGACGCTGCTCATCTCGACCAAGAGATTTAAGGGCTTTGAGTTTTGTCTGGCTCATTCCCCACATATCAGCAATCTCTTTGTCTGTTAATTCTTTCCCGTCTTTTTTAGACTGTTCTTTAAGCTGCCTGTAAACATTATAAATGTTTCTGTTTCTCTGAGGCTTCTTTCCGGATCCCCAAGGATATCTACCGGAACGTCTAGGCATTCCGTACCATTTGGCTGTTCTACCTATGTTAGTACCATTTCCGTTATATTCTTTATTACGGCTCATACCGACCTTCCTCTCTATAATGTTCAATCAGATCATCGAAACAAACAATCTTATCCATTATTGGAAGAATGTCTTCAGCTGTTGGACATTCCAACGTATAATCACCAGCCTGATAAATCCTTGTCTCAATATCAATGTCACCAGGTTTGTAATCATATTCCAAACAAAAAAGCGCAGCATAAATATAAAGCTGCACCATGGATGTTGCTCCTTGACCTGTCTTCAGATCATAGATTGTAAGTTTATTTTTTCTAAATGAGATTGCATCCGCTGTTCCAAAAGAATTCGGACTATAATATAATTGCTGCTCCGGTCTCATTCTTCCCTGAACAGCATCATTGACATACAGTTTCCACGTCTCAAACAACGGTTGAATATCAATGGCGTTTGCTGGTATATAATTATCCAAAAGATGAACAAACAAACCAGTCTTATCGCCAGCCTTTGCACGTTGACCATACCGTATGTAACGTCTAGCATAGTCATGTGTCAGCGTACCAATATCTTTTGCGTATCTTCTCTTATACGCATCAAACATTCGCTCGTCACTATAGTTAAGCCACGAATGTTGACTTGCGCCTAGCACGGCATGAGCACCTTCTGGTATTTCTTTGAAATGCGAGTTCCATTTCATTGAGAACTTCCTCCTTGTTTTCGGGATAAATAAAAGAGGCATAACTCATTTCATTCATCCTGCCCACGTAATATTCTTGGTTCGGTCGCTTTTTTGAAGATCTACTTTTCTTTACTTCCAAAGCAGCCCATCGGTCTTCCTGTAATATCAATAGATCTGGGATACCCTGTATGTAATTTGGATCGTTCTTCAAAACAATACAGCCCGGAAATCTAGACTTAATGTCTTTGATTAAACCGGACTGAAACTCTGACTCTTTCATTGGCTCTCCTAAAAAAAAAAATAAAAACGTTATTTTATTCCTTCTCTCCATATATAGCGAAGAAAACGGTGCGAACTTTTCAAAAAAAATAAAAAGCGCATAATCCTTTACGAGGAAGAGCGCTTTTCTAAAAACATTCGTTCGTTGAATTTCTTTTTGTTCTTTAGAGCCTTGTTTATCGCCAAGTCAATTGGAGCACGACTTTTAAGGTGATAGAAATATAAATCAGAGTATGGTGTATTAAGTCTGTCGATCCTTCCTGCCGCTTGTGTCATTACCTTGTAGCTATAGTTTTGACTAAAGAACACTATTGTATCACAGGTAATACAGTTCCAACCTTCGGAACCAGCTGTATACTGTACAAGATAGAGCCATCGATCTCCGACTGGAACATCCGTATGTCTATGCCCATTCCATTCTCCATAACTAATGTTTCTTCTATCACAGAATTCTCTGAGAGCATCGACTTCATAATTGAAGTTGTAGAAAATAATGGCACGTCTATGGTGTTCAAGAATTTCATCAAGGCTGTTAAGTCGTGAAATATCATTGTTCACCACCTTTCTCAATGTGTAAAACAGCTCTCCAGTCTCAGCTATAGGTTCATTTGTATAAGGGTTCCACCGATCTCTCCAAACAGCCTTATATAATTGCTTATCGTACTGACAGAGAATATCAATGTCATTATGAATTGTGTGTCTTTCAAAAGGCATCTCAACAAGAATCTTGGATCTTAAATCCTCCAAAATATCAATGTCCATATACCTTTCTATTTTTGGGTATTTTGAGAATCTGTTATACACACAATGCATTGAGCAAAACTCTGTCTTGTTTCTATAAAATCCATTAGCAACAAACACAGGAATGTAATCACTCCATGTGTCTCCTGGTGTTGCAGATAAGAGAATCCACTTGTTCTTCTTAGCTATCTTATAAAAGGCTTTAACCCATGCACCACTACCAACCAGTCGTTGTTCATCAAATATAAAGAAAGATCCATAGACATTGGAATACTTCTTTATGTTGTTCCACGAATCAACAACGACATCAGGAGTAATATAAAACGGCATACATTCTTTCAGCCACTCAGCATTGTCTCTCTTTTTGGCGGTTGTTATTATATAAAGCTTCCTAGGTTTATCCATAGGTTTATATGATCCACGATCTCCTATTTTTAACTTTCCGCCACAAGAATAGAAGTAATAGGTTAAGGCAGTTCTGCTTTTACCAGAACCAACACCACCACAAAGAATACAACCGTTATGCATTTTCTTAACAGCATCAATCTGATGTTGGTATAACTGCATATTTCCTCCATAAATATCAAGAGGGGCCCGAAGGCCCCAAAAGTAAATTCATTACAGATCAAACGGTGGTACTTCGTCCTCATGAGTCCACTCACGAAGCTCTTCCTCGAGCTCATCCGGCTCAATATAGACATTCATCCTATCAAGGATTGCCGCTGCTCCATACACACCCTTTTCGTCCCACTGGTAAGCACGAATGCGGAATGACATAGTTGAAATATCAGCACCATCAAGAACCTTAATGGTATTTTTATCCAGAAGAGTCTTCTCGCCATCAATGACCATATTCACGATCGGTGGTCTAAGACCGTCAAACTTAATAGATACCTTAATGTACGGTCTCGGTACAACATCCGACGGAGCATCATCTCTAACCTTCGTTTCCCTGATATACCAGCCTTCAGCCTTCATTTCAGCTGCAAGCTCATCATCAAGAAAGACTGCAAATGTAGGCTGTGTATTCTTAGGGTTGAATTTATCAACCCCTTTGAAGTTACGAAAATATAAATCAGATCTCTTAAGTCCCTTAAATGTTCTAGGTGCAATATAAGCTTTTTCTTTTGCCATGTGTATCTCCTCCTTATTCAAACGGTATTTCTTCTCCCTCAACAGAATCTGGTATATTCATGAAATCTGGTAAGGGAAAGTTATTAGGAGCCACAGGCTCCGGTGAAATATCATCGCTTAAGAACCATTCAACATCGCCAAACTTAGCCATATCTTCAATTGCTTCTTCAGCAAGCTTTTGATGGTATGATGTATCAATATTAGAAATATCACTTTCATCATAGCCCTCAGATTCTATCCATCGATATCCACTACAGCCCGTAGCATATGCATAACTGTCTCCGTTTTGGCGCATAAGTAATCCACCACCACGTTTGACAGGAACAAAACATCCGACTCGTCCAACAAACTGATAGTCATGACCCTCGGCTATCTCAGCCTTAAGTTTCTCACGAATATCAATGACCGCAGGATCTGTCGTGGTTTCAAAGTTTTCACCAAGATCAACACTATGATTCTTGGCAATTTCTTTCTCCCATTTCTTACGTATCTTCTCGTACTCTTTTTCTTTTAACGTTACATCTGGAAGATTTTCATTCATATCCAAATATAAAGCAGATGTCGTAGATTTTGTTTCCGTATAATCGCTGAACACAAGATCCTCATGACTAAAGAGTTTCTTAAAGACATACGGCTGTGCAAACTGTGCACCAGTCGCATCCCACCAACTATTTTTCTTAGCGGCTTTTGAATTCTTACTGGGAGAATATCCATACATCCTTTGACATTTATCAACGTCTGCGTACAGAGCAATATAGACAGCGTTGTTCACTAAGCACATCTTTTCATATGTACTCTCGTGTTCAAACGTATATCCATACTTCTTACCATACTCCATGACGAAGTTTATAATCTCGGGAGTTGCTTCCGGAATCTTAATAGAATCCGTCTTAATATGTGCTACAGTATATCCACGATCTTGAACCTCGTGCTTGAGATTGATCATAAATAATGCTCCACGCTTGGCAACTATGTTGTCTTTATTACGTGGATCTCTAAACTTGTTATCAAACTTAGCTGATGTCAATCCATAAACTGAGTTGATAACAGTCTTTAACGCATTTGATAAATCACCTGCCTGTGATTCGTCATCCAGATACGGAGCTAACTTACCATCAAGTATCTTTCTCGCCTTATCCCATTCACCATGCTTTATGAGAACTCGAGCATTCTTAATATCAACAAACCTCTGTGTATACATATCGCCGAAGAGATTGAGCGCCTCAATACTTGAAGGGTGCATTGATGCAACGTCAAGAACAACACAGTTCGTGTACATTCCTGGTTCAGCATACACATACCCACCTTCTCCTGGATCCTCATCTCTATAGCTAGAAACATAACGTTTCTTCTCTGGCACAAACTCAAATTTGTAACCAGGGAAAATATCACTAAGATCGGTATAGATGAATTGACTCTGCGGATGTGGATCATTTCCGAAGATGATCTTCGTAGAATGCTGATTAGTTGTGTCATTAACGGTTAGCCCACTAAGTTCAGCTAGAATCTGTCTGGCTGTCCAGTCACCTTTCAGATAATGGAAAACTGTCTCTGTAGCAATAACATCATTATCGCAATATTCAGCAACGAGATTCCATTTCTCTTTTGGTACTGGTTCATCCCACTTAAATCCCAGCTCTTTGTGCTTGAGTTTATAACCTTGCCTTTCAAGCTCTATCTCAAAACGTTTAAGACTCTTCTTGTTACCGGCAGAGGCAAAATCATAAACATCCGTATACGATACATTGTAAGCCTCACCAAAGAAACCCTTGCGTTCCATAATAAGCTCTTGACTCTTCTTGTATAACTGCTCAATAGAATATCCCATTGAAGCCGCATAAAGAATATGGTTGTCATATCGCCTATTGTTAAAACCTACAAGCTTATACTTGAACAACGCATCTACTTCAGATGATGACGGATTGAACATCCTGTAGACAGTATCACCTCCGTCAAACTTCCAGCAAATAAGAAAAAGATTCGGAAATATTTCAATGTCGAAAAATATCAATCGATCATCGCTATATCCCGAATCTTTATTCTCACCAGGCTCTTCGCTCTTAAAATGCATTTCTGTACATTTCTTCAAGCAGTAAGCACTATTATTTGTAGATTTCGCTGCAAAATATATGATCTTTTTTTCTAGGTCGGAAACATCATACTTAAGATCTTTGTTCTCATAAGCATCTTCTAAAAGATCATAAATATAATCAATAGAAGGTTTGGTATTAGCATGGTATTCCTTGTTGAGATTCTTAATTATCATTCGTCTAAGCATTCGCTCAGATTTTATACCGTTCCAATCGACCGATTTCTTCACCTCCTTCAACGGGAGGCTGCCAGTAAAGGTTGCTATTGGAATATCATTGCACTTTGTCAACTTTCTGCGTAATGAAGCTCCTCCCGTAAACACCTTAACTTCAATATCCTTGTCGATCAGTCTAGCAAGTCTGGTGGGGTCTCCAGAATATAAATAATGAAGATGTATACCAGCTCCGCTTTTACTTAATTCTGCATATGTTCTTGGAAACTGACTGGCTATTTTCCAATTCAACAAAAACGACTTAAAACCGCTCTCATCTTTGAGGTCAAAATCAATTACGATATGATTCTCTGGAACCTTGACATAATGCACCTTATGCGTATCAATATCACGCAAACAGTCAGTAACTTCAGCCCAAGGTTTTATAGGTTTTTCATTTCTTCCTGCAACTTGAGCAGGGCATCCGGCACAAAGAATATCAAACAACGATTCTGTATTATCAAATCTGAGCCAGCTTTCTTCCAATTCCTTTTGCAGATCCTCATCAGTTTCTACGGTCCTCTCATCCTCGGTTTCCCATCCTTTTTCTTCAAGCTTCTCCTCATAACCGAATCTCCAATACTTAAAACCAGAGTAATAGTTGTAAATGTGTTTTCCATCTACTCTGGTTTCTTTCTTGTAAATATCAAAGTAATCCATAAGCTGGTTTTTAACCATTAACCGATTCATGCTGAATTTCAAACCAGCCTGGATTACATACTCCTGATACCGCTTCCAAACTTCCATAAGTGTTACAAAACTCTGACTCTTAATCCAACCATACTGATCGTCCAAAAAATCATAGAAATAATTAGTTGCAGCCATCATTCTCGATGGAACATAATTCTCATAATAATCCTCGCCCATTTCTTCGAAGACCTTAATACAGTGATAGGCTATAGCACCTAGTTCATATCTCATACCCTTAAGGTATTTACGATATGTTCTATAATCGTGCTTATAGCCTGTCGGGACTACATCAATAATTCTTCGAAGCAAACCAGACTTAGCATCTGGTATCTGAACAGGATTATTTGTTGCAAGACACACGAAAGTATTGAAGCGCATTTCCACAATGGACTTATGCTTGGCGTTTACTGGCACAGTTGCATGTGAGACAACAGAATTAAGTAATGTATTATCCTCGATCTTATCCAACTTTGCATCATCGTCTACCGATATCAATGGACCATTCTGCATTGTCTCCAAGGCAAAAGTGTATCCGTTGCACAGGGCTTTTCCGTTAACAATCGAAGAATATCCAGGAAGATCGACATCATCACTGTCCTGCTTACAAGACAACAAATAGTCTTTTTGTAAATCAAGCCATGTCGATTTACCAGTTCCACCAGGACCAAACAGAACCAGCATCTTCTGAGTACGCTTACTTGCACCACTTAATATAGCACCTGTAACCCATTCCAATTTCTTCCATTCTGTGTCGTCTCCATCTTTCGTTATGAAGAAGGGATGAAACATCTTCTCATAATTTTCAATGGATCCTTCTGCTAATGCATATGGAAGTTTAAATGTCGCATAATCAGACCGCTTAACCTTCGTGTTCTGAAATATCACTTTGGTATCAAGCGGATGCCAATTGTCTCTAGCCTGTTGTTTGCAATACTTGTTGAGCTTATCGATCTGCTTCGTTGATGCATTAGCAAAGATCAGAGGATGAACTTCAAGATGCGGATAATCCTTAATGTACTGATCGTA
>AUXO012579253.1_pt1 | contig 10055 bp, 12 predicted proteins | sample 768731 | NCBI WGS metagenome assembly AUXO01 (sample SAMN02715735, study PRJNA202380) | gut metagenome | biome: sheep rumen | host: Ovis aries | place: New Zealand: Palmerston North | reverse complement strand
TCTTATGCTTTTCGTAGAAGAGCTTTTCACCAAACTGTTTTAGGGGGGTAATAATTCTTAATTGATAAGTTCCTTCATTCGCTGGTTTCCAATAAGGACTCTGGAATGATCCAGCCTGACTTTCTTTTTCCATTTCGCTTGCTAAAGAAGCGAAATCTTCATTTGTGAATTCTGTTGTACTCATATATATCTCCTGCCTAAACTCAACTTGCCGTTACGGGCTTGCTTAGGACTTTTTACAAAATAATAACATTTGAACAAAATCTTGTCAAGAAGAAGGTTGTTCATTAATTAACTTTACAAGTTTGAAATTACTTCACATACAGGCTCATATTCTCCTGTACTAGCATCTTTTCTGTAGAAATCTACATCATGAACATCAATCACAATCGCTTCTCTTCCTTTAGAACTAACAATTTGATTATTATCAAGCATTTTCTGAATAAGATTTTTATCAATATTAAGTCTTAACATGGCTTTTCTCCTTTTACAAGCTTTATAATATATTGAATTTATTTTTTTTGTCAATGCCAAAAATAAATATTTTTTAAACATTTTGTAATGGAATCACTAACGGAAGTCAGAGGCAATTTTAACCATGTATAAAAAATATAAATTTTTTTTAGACTATATTAATAAGTTTTACTTTTGTCCGGACATTTTTGTCCCGGCGGCGGAACTTTTTTGTCTACTCGGCTTTGGCAATTTTTTCCTTTATTTTTTCAATGGTGTTTTTTGTAAGTGTATTATTTGCTTTTGAGAATACTGTCGAGTCAGTTACCTTTCCAGATATATCTTTTGCTATTTTACCATTTGCAATATCTGCTTTTGACAAATCGAATCCTTTTTTTCTTGCTATGTTTGGATCCTTTTCTAGTAAAGATTTCAACACAAACAAATCTTCGCCTTCAAGAATATGAGTCTTTTCATATTCCTTCTTTAAATTTTTAAATGCTTTCCAAGTAAAGGCATATTTTGTATTCCATTCATTTATAAACATTTTAAATACTACAACATTGGCATTTTCATCAGTAGTTTGATTTTCAACATATTTATATTCTTTAGCGATTTCATTCATTTTATCGAAAAGTTTCTTTTTTGTTTCTTTTCTGTCTTTTTTTATTTTCTTTTTTATTTCAGAATTTAAATCCTTATAAAAGTCATCTAATTTTTCTGCTCTTTTGGCTTCCTGATAATCATCTCTATTTTTTAGGATAATTTCAGCCATCTTTGCTTCAGGACTAAATTCATCTTCATCTTCCTTAGCCACAATCTTCATTAAAATAGCATCATTGGCAAATGAGAATAATCTTTCAAATTCATCATTATCTATAATTTTAGAATCTTTTGACTCATTAATAACTCTATATACATCCATTTTCATACTATTAACTTTTAAAGTTAATAGTATGATTAACATTTTATTAGAAGATTTAAATGATAAAAGTCCCATGGCTACAAATATAAATATTTATAAACTATATGATATGTTCAAGAGTGGTTATTTAATTGGCAGGCAGCAGAAAGATGGTGCTTCATTAAATGCTAAAAAAAATCTCCCTGAAATTTGTTTCAGCAGGAGTGATTACTTACCACAAAAAACAGGAATAGTTCCAACACAGAACTTAAGAATTGGACAGCTTATTAAAATAGAATTAAATATTGATAATGTCTTGACTCTAAGAAATGTAAAAAAGCCATATCCTGTATCATATGGAAACGCTAATAAAGAAAAAGCTGGCGAAACAGAATTGAGAGGAGAAGAAAGAATACAAGTAAAAAGAATACCAGTAGAAAAAAAGTATATGACTATTTATATTCCAGATGATTTGTTCAAAGTAGTATTAAAAAAAGAAGTATTTGGAAACAGGAATGTAAATAAAAACATAAAAGACTTTATGAATAAGGAAGAAGAAAATCAAAGAGTTTTAAAATCTAAGAAAGATTTCTATAGATGGATTGAAAAAGGAATCCATTCTGGTCTTATAAAAACTTATAAAGACACTTCAAGAGAAGCTTATTATAAAAATAAGGGAATTAAAAATCCATATATTTCAGAGGAAAACTATTTTAATTATTAATAGTTAAAATAACTTTCTTTAATAATTTGATCATATTCCAAACAACTTACAATTTTCATTTGATCTTTTCTAGTAATAACAATATTTGTGGAAGGTTTTGAAGCTTTAATTGTATCAAATTTTTCAGGTTTTCTTCCTTTCATATCTGAAACATTTTTAAACAAAACAGCATCATAGCCATTCTTTCTTGCAGCTCTTACAAGTTCATCGGTTGTCTTACAATCTTCATATCCTTCTGTTTTTGGAGGACGAGACCATGGTTTACCATTATAATCAAAAGTAATAAGTTTACACTTCGATAAGTCAATATCTACCTGTACCAAACATCCATCTTCTGCTTTTGGATCTATATATGATATGGCAGCGTCTTTGTTCTGAGTAAACCATAAACCTGTATTAGCTGAATGTCCAAATCCTGAAAAATTTAATTTGCTTGTTCCACCATGATAAAATTTCATATATTCACCTTAATATTGAAAATAGTTTTCTTCATTTTTACTGTCAGAACCAAAAGCTTTTTCAAGTTCAGATAGATACATTTTTTTAATAAGTTCTACTTCTTCATCAAACTTTTTTGTAAAAGCAGCTTTTGCTGTATTAAGAAGTTTTATCTTTTTATATTCAAACGTTTCCCTTGGTTTTGCACCAAGTTTTTTCATCAATTTTTCATGAGTTTTAAACTCTTTATCTATCTTTTCAAATTGTTTAATTACAAATTCCTTCAACATATTATTAACTTGACTAAAATTAAAAAAATATTATATTAAAAGTAATTATGAAAACAAAAGAAGATGCTTTTAGAATTTTAGGTGCTAGCAATCATTCTGAAACAGAAAGAGTGAAAAATGATTTTTATGCGACTCCGAAAATAGCAATGGATAAACTTTTAATAGAATTAAAAAAGTTGAAAATTAATTTGCCAAAATGTATAATAGAACCAGGAGTAGGAAGCGGAAATATTGCTTTTCCCCTTTGCGAAAATGGTCATTTTGTTTATGGCTTTGATATTGAAGACAGAGGATTCCCATCGACAGTAATTGCTGATTGGCTTGCTGTAAATCAAAGACCAGATGTTAGTGAATTAGCAATAGTTGCTAACTTTCCATATAACAATATTCAAGAACATACAGAACATTCTTTGTCTTTATTAAAAGATGGAGAGTATTTAATAGAATTGGCTAAAATTCAGTTCTTGGAAGGAAAGGCTCGAAGAAAAATGTTTGAAGAATATCCTCCAAAATATGTTTTGGTTTTTAGCGAAAGAATAAGATGCTTAACTAATGGAGAAGAATCAAAATCTTCCAGTGCAATGTGCTTTTGCTGGTTTATTTTTCAAAAAGGTTTTAGAGGATTACCTCAGGTGGATTGGTTATGAAAGCTATTTTGATTGAAAATGAAGTTATGCGCTTTAATGGTAATTTAGGTGAATTAAAACAATTTATGTTTGAAGTATCAGGTGGCAGATTATGTGATTTTAATGTAACTATTGAAACTGCTTATGGTAACTTACCACCTGATTTAAGATATATTAATCAGTATAGTCCACTGGATCGTTTGCCTAATAATCCTTGCATGAATATATACCATATTGAATATTCTGTTTATAGAAAAATTAATAATATTATTCCAGAATATTATCTTAAACATATGTATTATGACTATTCTTTAGGCTATCCTATACGTTCAGAACATAAATTAAATTTAATTCTAGGAGATGTATTGGTGTGGACCGGAATGGAATTTACTATTTTTGATAAAGCTAGAATAATAATTGATAATAAGAAAAATATTAAAAACGAATAGTTATTTTTTTCTATTAATATTATATATAAAATTTAATAAGACTGAAGGTATATATGTATTATCATACTTTCTTCTCATTAAATTATTATTTAATACCATCAAAAATTCAGATGAAATTTTTTGTGCTTTAGAAAATGTATAACCATATTTCAACAAACTTTTTCTTACTATTTTAAAAAGCATATGAACTTCGATTATTCTAAATGTACTGTCTCTTAAAATAAAAACGCATTTAGAATAAATTGAGTCAGTTTCTAAATTTTTTTCTGGTGGATATGTAATCTTTGAAATATCACCATATGCAATCATTAAATTAATCTCAGCTTTAAAATCATTTAAAATAGTCCAATATAATAATTTTCTTATAATATGTTCATTAACAGCTCCAAGGGCAAGCATCATAAGTATGGCAAAAATTCCATTTGAGAATGTTAAATTCTTTGAATTTATGTAAAGATTTATAAAGAAACAAGTAGAAAGCAAAACAATATCAATTATTTGCCATATTAAATATCTTAATCCATAAGTATTATTTTTAATGACGTATATTTTGACAAGCAAGAAAATTATAAAGCATATAATAAAAATAATTATTTGAGGATAAATATTATCTAAGAAAGGAAATATATTTGTATGTTTTAAATATAAAGTTCCAAAACATAATGTAGAAATAATAAAAATAATACTTTCAAAACTTATTCGTTTTTTTTCGGCTACTGTCTGCATATATGAAATTGTCATAAAGCATCTTCCGAAAATTATGAATACCAAAAGTGACTCATAAGATACATCAAGCAATTCCTTAAAATTAAACCAACTTGTGAAGTATCCTATTAATGTCATTATTATTAATGCAATGGAAGCTCCTAATTCTATCATTTTAACCCCGCCTCCAGCTCATTCTTTTTAGCAAATGCAATGAATCCCAAAGAGAATAATTGTGCTGTTCTAAAAAATACCCCAATTATATTTAATATTTCATTATTACAGAATACAAAATTCTCTATAAAAAATCTTATCAATAAAAAGATTATCATTGATAAAGAATAAACAATCCAAGGAGCCAATATAAATCCATTCTCAACTTTTTTTGAAAGCTTGATTTGATATATAAAAAATACTAATAAGCAAAGAGCTGGTATTATTTCATAAAATCTAATATGGCAATTGCTATTACTAAAAATAGGAACACATAAACTTTCAGAAATAAATAAAAAAACCGAATAAATATATAAATTTTTTTTAGCACTTACATATTTTCTACAATTCTTTTTTGCTATTGTAGTTATACTTTTAAAGGTGAAAGATTTAGACATTTTATAAAAATACATCTGTAAATATACTAAGGCTGTTATAAACAAAAAGCTTTTAAGCGGATAAACTATTTCAAATGGATCGCTATATAAAATTGGATAAATACCAGTAAATCCATAAAATAAAAAGAATATAAGTGAGCAAATATAGCAAACACCAGAAGATGTAAGGGTTTTTCTTTTTAAGAATTTATAAAATAAAAATTTAATTATTAAACTAGCATAGAGAAATATTTCAATAACAAAAAAAAGCATATTAAAGTATTTATCAATGTTCATTATCTTACCTCTCCTATTATTTCATTAGGTGGAAGATCATCATTCCAGTTCTTTGGAAGTGTAAGCTTATCTATATCTGTTCCGAGACAAGTTTTTAAGTGATTGTTCAAATCAGTATTAAGTTCTTCTTGAAGTTTAATTAATTGTTCCATCTGTTCTTCTGCATAATCATGTGCTTTATTCAATGAATCTATTGCTGCTTTTTTTATTTCATCTTGCTTGTTTTTAAGTGCATTGATTAAATTATTATTTATTTCAGTAAGCTCAGCACCATTATAGAGAACGTCTACTGCTTTTCTTAAAACATTTTCACCTATTGTATCAATAAAACTTCTATGTTCTTCTATTAATTCTTCTTTTGGTTTTTCTGTAAGCTTGTCAGCCTTATATATTTTTTCCATTGGAATATATACAGCCTCTTTAAAGATATAATCCAAAACCATTTCAACATATTTCATTATTGAAGAATTTTTTTCTCCACCAATGTATTGTATTACTATTGAACCAATTATTCCATTATATCTACTTTTTGTAAAATAAGTCTGCTTATCAAATAATTCCTGTCTTTTTGTAGATTTTTCAAAACCATGCCTTACTGCCGTAGAAATCATAAAAGCCAAGCAGTTTACAAGTTTTATTTCATCCTTGATTATTTTCTGCTCAGCTTCACCTGAGGCTCTGTCTATAACCTTGTTTATTGTAGAATCGGCTGGAATATTAACTGGGCCAAACTTTCCACCTTTTTTAAGTGCATTAGAAATTAATTTATATACACCAAATAGAAGTAGGCATATTAATGATGTGATAATTAACACAATTGCACAGGACATTATTGGGTGTGAGTCTATAAATAAATTTAGATTGAAGTTTACTGCATTAGAGTTTTCCATTTTCTCCTCTTATAATATTAGTAGATATTAAGAAAATAGAGAAAATCAAAATGTTCATAAAAATTCCTTTCATATTATTCTAACCCTATTCTTAACTTTAGAAAAACTTAAAAAGCGGCTCTTCCGAGCCGCCGAAGAAAAGATGAGGACTTAAGTCCTAAGGAGTTAAGATGATTTTGTCATCTTAATTTAACTATTTTATAAGTCCAGCAGACGACATTTAAGGGTAGTTTTAATATATTTCAGTATAGTTTGTTGACTAAAAAAATTTTTAATAATATTATTAAACAAGAAAGGAGGTTAAATAAATGGCTATTGGAGCTTTCGGAGATTTGCATCTTACAAAAGAACCATTAAGAATAGTTTCGGTTCTTAATTTTTTAGACTATATACATAAATACTGTTTGGAACATAATATAAAGCATCTGGTAAATCTTGGAGATTTGAATGATAGACCAGAATTAAAAAGTGATGCTTTTGTTCCAGTTTTTAGAAAACTTTGTGAAATTTCAAAGGATGTAAATATTTACTCAATTATAGGAAATCATGAGTTAAAAGATAAGGCCGGAAATGATACTTTGATAGAAACATTCTCATCTTTTGGTACTTTCATTCAAAATAGTTCCACAATAGAAATAGATGGAATAAATTATGATTTTATGTCATATACAGACAATCCTCAGGATATTCCTAGAAAAGGAAGAGTTCTTTTTGGTCATTTGGAAGTAGAAGGATTTTATTATAACCCTAAGAGAAAAATAGAAGGAAGTGTGTTCACTACGGATATGTTCGATAGTTACGAGCTTGTAGTTTCTGGACATTTGCATCACGAACAACGCAGGGATAATTTTGAATTTGTAGGTTCACCATATCCAACAAATAGAGGAGAAGGTGGAAAGAAAAATTATTTTGCAGTAATTAATGGTACATCATGCCAACTTGTAGAATATAATGATGGCCCTGATTATCTTACAATAAACGCAGAACTTTTTAACAAAGATATAGATTACACAAATAAAATAGTAACTGTTCAAATAAGTAAAAAGGTTGAAAATTTTGTTAAATTAAGAGACATACTTTTTGAAAAAGGTGCATTAGAAGTTAATCCGGAATTTATAAAAGAAGAAATAATTGACACTTCTGATCATAAAGTTGATACTAATGAAGGAGTTGTAAAATCTGCGGCAAAGTATCTTCAAGAAGTAAAAGCTCCTGAGATTGATAATGATAAATTATTAAAATGTTTTAAGGAGGTATTAAAAAGATGTCAATAAATTTTAAAGATTTTTTTACATATTCTAAAGAATTTCTTTTAAGCGATGATTTTGAAATATTTCAAAATGACTTAAATATGAATATCAGATTTTATAATAAAGAAAAATCAAAAGAATTATTAAATAAAGTAAATAAAATAAAAAATGGAAAAGCTATCTTTAATTCAATTATTAATAAAAAAATACAACCTTATAGTTTTTATACTAATAATAAAGAACTTAAAGAAAAAGTAAGAATGGCTATAAATGAATTTATGATTATGAAAATATCAAATTGCTCAAAAATCTTGGAGAATGAATAATGATAATTAAAAAAATAACATTAAAAAATTTCTATCGCTATGGACCAATTGAACAATTTTTTGATTTAACTGGTACTGGTATAAATGGAATAGTTGGACCAAATGGTTATGGAAAATCTACTTGTATAGTAGATTCTCTTTTGTTTGCATTCTATGGAAAATATAGATGTCCAACAGTAGATGATGTAGTAAATAGATATATTGGAAAAGATTGTAAGGTAGGTGTTGAATTTGAACAAGATGGAAAAAATTATAAAATTCTAAGATATAGAAAACACACAACCCACAATAACAATGTATATATTTTTGAAGGGGATGATGATGTTTCTGGTCATACCGCTTCTGAAACAAACAATAAAATTTTAGACATTATTAAAATGCCTTATATAGCATTTATTAATTCATCAGTATTTAGTTCTGAATTATATTCTGCTTTTTTGGCAAATAAAGTTTCTGAAAGACTTATTGTTTTTGAGAATATTCTTTCTTTAAAAGAAATAACACTTTTTTATACAGAAATTAAATCCATTCTCAAAGAACTTAATGAAAAGAAAGATGTGATGGAAACATCAAAAGTAGCAGCAGAAAGCGAAAAGAAAGCTACAGAGAACAGTATAGAAACATATTCTAATAATGCAAGAAGCAAGTTGCTTGAAATGAAAAGCCAAAAAGATGAGGCTAAAAAGGCAATAGAAAATGCCAAGAAAAAAATAGAAGAACTTTCTCTTATTGATATAATAAGTGAAAAAGGGAAACTTTCCAACAATTCATTAAAAGAAGAATATAGCAAAAACCTTGCAAGAATTTCCGCAGAAAAAGAAAATCTTTCTGTAAAAGAAAATCCTGAAGATTTATTAATAGTTGAAAAATACAAAAACTTGAATTTTGAAGATAACAAGCTTAAAGAGTTAAAATACAATGAAGATTTGGAAATTATTAAAGCAAGAGAAAATGGATACAATCTTTCTTTTGAAAGACTTAATTCTTTGAAAACTGAACTTGGCTCATTGACAACAAAAAATAACAGTAAAAAAACTGAAATCACTGTTTTGTCCGATAAGATATTGAAACTTAAAACAGCTACTTGTCCTTTCTGTGGACAGCATCTTGCTTCAGAAATGGCAGAAAAAGAAAGAGAAAGAGCCGAGAAAGATTTTGAAAAAACAAAGGAAGAAATCAAAGAAAATGAAAAAAGAATAGAAGAGCTTAATAAACAAATTGCAGAAGAAAGTGAAAATTATAATTATCTTCTTGGAGATGCAAATAGAATTAAGGAAAAACTTGATAAGAATTTCGTTCCAAATACTGAACTTGTGTTTGAGCAATATAACAATGCCCTTAAAAACATTAAGGAAATAGAAGAACTCAAAAAGAAAAATACTGCCAAATTCGAAGAACTTATTAAGGAAGAGGAAGATTTAAGAAACAAATTATCAAACCTTCAACTTACGAACTATACAGAGGAAGAACTTAATTCTATAGAAGAAAAAATAAATAGTTTTAAGACAATTATCTCTGACAACGAAAAGAATATTGCCACAATTGATGGGCAAGTTTCTACAGTTTATGATAAGAAGTATGTTGACAACCTTAAGGAAGAAGTAAATAAAAAGAACAGCGAAATTGAAAAATTAAATGAAGAATTGAAAGTATTTAACAATGATATTCTTCACTATGAATATCTTGCAGATTGTTTTTCAAATAAGGCTGGTGGATTTAAAAAATATTTCATTGGAGAAATGATTGATACATTTAATACGAAGATTAACCAATATCTTCCATTCTTCTTTGAAGAAAATGTAAAGATAGAATTTGATAAAAATCTTAATGATACTATTACTATGGATGGTTTTGAGATTGGATTCAGTAGTTTTAGTCAGGGTCAAAGACAAAGAGCAGAGCTTGCAATTAATTTCGCTTTGTTTGATGTGGCTAGAATTTTCTTTAGTAATGATAACAAACTTTTAATCCTTGATGAAATGGATAAAGGTTTGGATAAATTTGGTATCAAAGCGATGGTTAATTTACTTAATGGATTTGATAAGCAATTAAAAATTTTTATTGTAAGTCATAATCCTTTAATGGATGAAGAAATAGATACAAAAATAAAAAT
>AUXO017920449.1_pt1 | contig 10056 bp, 5 predicted proteins | sample 768731 | NCBI WGS metagenome assembly AUXO01 (sample SAMN02715735, study PRJNA202380) | gut metagenome | biome: sheep rumen | host: Ovis aries | place: New Zealand: Palmerston North | reverse complement strand
TCACCACGATGATGTAGATGAGGTAGATGAACGCCGCGGCCGACACCAGCAAGCCCAGAATCGAGGCCAGCCGCAGCGGGGCGGTGGTGTAGGAGGTGATGCCGTTGAGCGCCAGGTTCACCAGCGACATCAGGCTCCATTTCGAGGTGCCTTGCCGGCGCTCCCGCTGGCGGTAAAAAATGCCCTTCTTGCGGAAGCCTATCCATGAGTACATCCCCTTGGTGTTGCGCTCCACCTCGCGCATGCGCTTCAACGCCTCGATGCACGAGCGGTCGAGCAGGCGGAAGTCGCCGGTGTCCTGCTGGATGGGGATGTTGGTGAGCGATTGCAGCAGTCGGTAGTACCACTGCGACGTTTTTCGCTTGAGCCACGACTCGTTGCTGCCCTGTCGCTGGGCGTAGACGTCGTCGTAGCCTTCCTGCCAGTAACGGAGCATCTCGGGGATGACATCGATGGGGTGCTGCATGTCGGCATCCATGATGATGAGGGCGTCGCCGGTGGCATAGTCAAAGCCGGCCATCATGGCGATTTCCTTGCCGTAGTTGCGCGAGAGGTCCACGTAGCTGTAGTGCGCGGGGTCGTCGCGGTGTAGCCTGATCATCTGCTGCAGGGTGCGGTCGGTGCTGCCGTCGTTCACCAGCAGGAACTCCCAGTCGTAGCCGGGGTTGTCGCGCATCACTTGCGCCATGTTTTGCTCGATGAGCGCGATGGAGGCCTCCTCGTTGTAGGCCGGCAGCAGGATGGTGATTTTCTTCATGGTTGTGGGTGAGTGGCTTGGAATTGACTGGTAAACTCGCTATAGGTGGCAAACGTGGCGTCCTGCCTGCCGAACATCTCGAGCAGGGCGCGCAGACGGCGGGCCATGGCCTCGCCGCTGTTGTGCCGCATCAGGTAGGGGATGCGCCATTCGGGATGCTGTGCCAGCGGGAAGAATTCCCACGGGTGGAAATAGACCACAAACTGGCCATCGTGGCGGGCCGTCCACAGGCATAGCCTGCGGTAGAGCCACTGCGGATAGTGGTGGCACGCCAGCCAGAAAACCGGGATGCGCACCCAGGGAGTGACCGATGCCGGGATTTGCAGCACCTCGTCCTCGAAAAACGGGGTGCGCGGCACATTCAGGTGCATGTAGCGGCCGGGGATGAACGTGGGATGAAGCGATGAGTTGTAGCAGTAGCCGGCGCGTGCCAGGGTGCTGTGGTCGACGGCAAACATGCGCGGCTGGCGATAGCCGTGAATGGGCACGCCGCATTGCTGCTCCAGCAGCTGCTTGGAGCGCTCGGGGTCCGACGGCTGCGGCTGCCAGTGGTCCACGCCATGGCTGGCCACCTCGTGACCGCCGTCCATGATGCGCTGCATCACCTGCGGCGCATGGGCCGCAAACGTGGCAGTGCAGAAAAACGTGGCGCGAGCGCCGCACTGCTCCACGATGTCGATAAACCGCTCGGTCCCGGCCACCGACACGCGCATGGCCTCGTCGAGCGCGATGTCGACACCCTGCTCGCGCGGCACGTCGAATTCCTCGGTGTCGAAACTCAGCAAAATCGTCGGTTTTTCTGCTCCAGTTCTCATTGTCAGGGCAAAATTACTAAAATATTCCGACATGGGCGCCCTTTCTCGCCGTAAAACCACTCGGCGGGCTGTGGAATAGCCAAAACGGGCGGAATCGTTGTTGATTCCGCCCGTTTGTTGATTGTTTATGGCCCATTACAGGTCTGTAGGGGGTTATTTCACCACTTTCACAGCCTTGGTGGTGCCGTCGGCGAGGGTGGTGACACGGATGTTCATGCCGGCAAACGGCGTGGCACTCACCTGGCCGGCCAGGTTCACATACTTCACGCTGGCCACGCTCTCCGCGGCGAGGTCGTCAACGCCGGTGATGGTGATTTCCTCACTGTTGAGCAACTGCGCTTTCAGGTTCTCGTAGTCCTCGTTGTAGGCTTTGCGCGGTGCTCCGTTGCCGGTGGCCGGCCACGGCTCTTTGAGTTCGATGCCCACCCGCAGCAGGTAGCACTTGCCGGCCTCAAGGGTTGCTTGCGCGAAGTCTTGCGCGATGGTCAGGCTTTGTCCTTGTGGCTCCTGTTTTTCGGCACGCAAGTTTTCGCCGTCCCAGAATCCCACCACGTCGACCACCTGGCTCAGCTTGGTTTGCGGCACGAGCGAGGTGCTCATCTCCACAGTGGCCACCTCGGGTTCGACGACGACATCCTTCTCAAGGTCGGTCTTGGTGATAAAGGTGAGCGAGGGTGCCGTGTCGCGGTTCTGGAGCTTGCCGATCACGGCGGGAATCACGTTGTCGGCATAGCCTTGCGGAGCATCGTCGATGCGCACCCAGTCGGTGCCGTCGCTGGCGTAGATGTTTCCGCCGTCGGTCACATGGGCGGCAGCCACAGCGGTGTCAACATAGTAGTTGCGGCCGTTGACACACTGGGTGAGCAGTTGCTGCAGCGACACCACAGGATACAGCACAATCGTGCGGTTCTCCAAGTCGATGATGCCGTAGTAGGTGCCCGGGTCGACGGTGAAGCTGCGGGGCTCGTCGCCGTCGTAGTGGTCGCCCTCGACGGTGAGCACACGCTGAATTTCGCCTTGAAGTTGCTCGCTGATGTAGTAGACTTCGCTTCCGGCGCTGATGCCAATCATGTGATTGTTGACATATTCCCATCCGCCTTCATCGTTGACTTGTGCCACTACGGTGCCCAGGCGGAACTTGGCCAGCCCGTTCTCGTTGGCCACAAAGTCGCGCATGAAGGTGTAGAGCCCGTCTTGGTTTTTCTCAAGCTTGATGCCAGCCGTGGCATCCCACTCGTTGCCGTTATCACCGCTCTGGCCGAACAGGTACAGGTCGTCGGTGATGATGGTGGCCTGGCCTGTGACGCGCAGCTGCATGTTCTGCAGGTCGACCAGCAAGGTGTAGGTGCCGGCAGGAATCTGGAATGCTTTTTCGCCGGTGAGCAAGGTGATGGGCTTGTCGATAAACTCTTCGGTAATCAGGAAGTCGCCACTTTCGGTATTGGCCCCGAAAGGTGTGCCCGTGCCGATGTCGAGGCCGCCCAGGGTCCAGGTGAAGCGGAAGTAGCCGTAGCCTTCGTGGGCGTCGTTGACCACAAAGTCGGCCAGCGTGTAGTGGATGCCGTCCTGTGTGCTCATCTTGTCGGCTTGAGCTGCATTCCAGTCGTTGTTGCTGCTCAGCACATACACATCGTTATAGGGCCAGAAGCCGGTGACCATCAGATAAGGCTCGCGCTTGACCACGTCCTCGTTGTCGGGGTCGCCCACCTTGTCGACGGTGAACGTCCATTCACCGGCAATGGGAATCGAGAAGTTGATGGCCGCGGGGTCGTTGCGCAGGAACAGCGGTGTTCCCCATTCCACCATGCCCTCGTTGAGCTCGCTGGTGTTGTTGCCCAGAGAACCCCACCAGTCGCCATTCTCGTCGACAAACTTGAACTCGACGCCTGCCGGCAGGGCTTGGGTGACGGTGAACAACCCGTTGTCGCCCTTGGTCATGGCGATGCTGCTTTCCCAGTTGTCGGCACTGGTTTTGAGGTATAATTCATCGGGCTGGGGTGCCACCTCGCCTGTGGAACTGACCGTGTGGCGTGTCCACAGGTAGGACAGCGTCTTGGTGCCGTTCTTCGGGATGATATTGCCGCCGCCGTGCACACCCTGAATGGTGCTGTTCACCTCCAGGTTGCCGCCGCCGATGTTGTTCAGGCCGTCGGCCCAGTCCACCTCGGGAGTATAGATGAACTTTACCGAGAAGTCGCGTTGGGGAGCGTTCTCACCCATGTCCCAAGTGACGATATCGCCCTGGCTGGTACCCTTCACGGCTGTTGAGAAGTCCCAAGTGGTGCCGGGATACTCGCCCACGACATAGAGCTGGCCTTTGGGCACGATGAGCATTTGCGAACAGTCTTTCTTGACCAGGATGCGCCAGGTGCCGGCCGGGATAACCATATTTGCGCCGCCCTGTGAGAGCGAGATGAGTGTGTTGGGCGTCACATCGCCACGATAGTCCACGTCCCAATTGTCGGCAATGGTGAGTTTCGCCTCGACAGCATTTTCAAGGTCGATGTCAATGAAGAAAACATTGTTGTCGAGTTTGAATGCGTACTCGGCGTCGCCGGGTGCCCAATTGTTCAATTCGCTGGTCAGAAACAGCGATTCGGCCGCCAATGCCTGGAGGCCGCATAGTGCCAGCAACCAAGTGCTGATAAATAAAGAGAGCTTTTTCATGATAGTGATGTTTTTTGGTTAATATTGATGAAGGTTGGTCATATCAATCTTCGACAAATTTTTTGAGTTCGTAGAGCGCTTGCGTGGCTCGCCCGGTCTCGTGGCTCCACAGGTTGCCGTTGTACCAGGCGTCGTTCACGCGGAAATTGGTCCAGTCGAGGCCATATTCGTTGGCCTCGGGGAACCACCAGAAGATGCCGTCGACCGCTTCGTGCTTGTGCAGCGTGGCAATCAGGTCGGTGACAAACTTCTTCTGTCCGGCCTGGGTCACGGGCCACACGGCCTGGGCCTGCGTGGAATAGTCGCCGCTGATGGCGTACTGGTGGGCATAGCCGGTCTCTACAATCATGATGCGCTTGCCCAGATACACCGTTTCGAGGCGCGTGAGCACGTTGTCGAGGTTGGTGAGCAGGCCGTGATAGTAGGGGTAGTAGCTCAGGCCGATGATGTCGTAGTCCACGCCGGAGAGCTTGGTGTAGAAGTTATAGAGCATCTCGGGCTTTGCCACACGCTCGTTGTGCAGGATGATTTTGGCCTTGGGGCACACCTCGCGGCAAGCCTTGCCGGCGCTCTTGAGCAGGCTGATGAAGCGAGGCCAGTTGGCATCGTCGCCCATCTGGCACTTGAACAGGGTGCCGCCGCGCTTGCCCCATAGCATGCCGTAGGAAATCTCGTTGCCGGTCTGGATGTAGTCGGGGGCGCCGCCGGCGGCCACCAGCGTCTCGAGGCAGGCCTTGGTGTACTCGTAGATTTTGTTGGTGAGCTGGTAGTCGTTCAGCCCCACCCACTCGGCCGGGGTGTACTGCTTCACGGGGTCGGCCCAGGAGTCGCTGTAGTGGAAGTCGAGCATGAGTCGCAGTCCGGCGGCCTTGATGCGCGCGCACAGCGGTGTGATGTATTCCAGACTCTGGCGCACGCCCTGTCCCACGTCCTCGGCCGATGCGTTGGCCGGATTGACAAACAGTCGCACGCGTGCTGCCGTCCAGCCTTGCTCTTTGACGTAGGTGATAACGTCGTCGATGCGCTGTCCCGTCATGGTGTAGTAGCCTGTGGGCGAGCTGCTCCAGGCCCGCAGTTGAGCGGCTTGATGTTCCTCGTAGGTGGGCAGCAATGAAATGTCGCCTCCCACCACGCGTCCGGCAATTTCCTCTTCGCCCTGGCTGAGGATGATGCCCACCAGGGCGGTGACATCGGCAATGCCCGTCTCGCCGTCGGCATTGACATCGCTGTTGTCGCTGGAGTTGTCGTTGAGCACCAAGTCGACGAGCATGGTGACATCGGCGATACTCACCTCGCCGTCGCCGTTCACATCGCCCTTGAGGGCGGCTTGTGAGCTGAGCGCCACAGTGAGGGCGGCCAGCAGTAGAAAGATTTTCTTCATCTCTAAACGAATGATTTTCTTGTGATGGCTAAAAATTATTGCATCAGCATGCCCACCAGCGTGGTGACATCGGCAATACCCGTCTCACCGTCTTGGTTGACATCGCTGCGCTCGTTGCTCGACTGGTCCACCACCAGGCTCACAAGCATGGTGACGTCGGCAATGGACACCTCGCCGTCGCCGTTCACATCGCCGATGATGAATTGCGGGGCGGCTTTCTCGACGATGATTTTGCGCGGGGTCTTGAGCAAGGTGATTTTATAGGTGCCGTTGGCAATCATGAAGGCGTTGTTCACGTCCTTGCCCCACTCGCTGCACTGAATCTGCTTGCCGAAGTTGGTCTCGTTGATAGGATAGTCGTTGCTGGTGGCGGCCAGTCGCACGGCGTTGATGACGCCCCAGTCGTTGGCCGTGTTGCCCAGCTCCTTGCTGAAGCTGAACCACGACGAGCCCTGATAGCCGTCGGCAAAGGTGATGGTGGTGGTATAGGTTTCGAAGTCCTCGGTGTCCATCTTCTTGCCGTTGTTCGGTGCCCAGCCCGTGGCGTTGATGTTGCCCAGCACATACATGTCGTCCTGCGTTACTTCAGGCTCCTTGTAGGTGTAGGTGCGGGTGATGACGCCGCTCACCGTGCTTCCCACGAGCAGTCCCACCTTGAGCGTGGTAGTCTGGCTGATGGTGATTTTGGAGCCGCTGGCCACCTTGGTGCTGCTGGCGGTGGGGTTGGAGCCGTTGGTGGTGTAGACCAGCTGTGCGCCGCTGCTGGCGCTCACGGCGGTGAGAGTCACCTGGAAGGGGTCCTGGAAGTAGCAGCTGCTGCGGTCGGCCCAGGCGGTCTCGTTGTTGGGCGACATGTAGTAGCGGTAGTGGTAGCCGTCGAGCACCTGCACCCACTGCGACGTGCTGACCGGCACACTGGCCACCTTGCCCACGACGGCCAGCAGTTTTTTGTTGTTCTCGCCGGTGGTGATGATGGAGTAATAGTCCTTGTTGGTGCGGTAGGTCTGCGAGGCGCTCATGTTGTGGATGCCCACCTGCTTGCGGGCGTCAATCATGGGCTTGATTTCCTCCTTGCAGCCCAGCCAGTGGGTGAGGAAGATGCACGGTGTGCCCGGCATGGCCAGCATGTAGGCGTTGGCAGCCAGGGTGTCGGCCTTGATGGGGTCTTGCTGTGCGGTGGAGCTGCGGTACTCGGTGTCGTGGTTCTCGACGAATGTCACGGCATAGCGCTTGTAGGCTCCGTTGCCGGTGTTGCTGTTGTTGACCACGAGAGGCCAGTTGTTGTTGCCGCCGTTGTTCTTGCCCAGCGCGCTCCAGTCCTTGGTGTTGATGGCGTTGCGCACGGTGTAGCGGAATTGGAAGTCGAATGCCGCGCTCATGGGTGTGCCGTTCACCTTGGTGCTGTCAATCCAGTTCATGATGGTCTTGGAGTCGCTCCAGTTCTCGCCCACCGAGAATTGCACGCCTGCGTGCTGGTTGTAGGCTCCGGTGTAGCTGCCCCAGTAACCGCGCACCATGTCGTAGCGGAAGCCTGTGTAGCCCAGGTCGTCGACCAGGAATTTGAGGTAGGCCTTGACATTTTTCTGCACGTTTGCGCTCTTGTGGTCCAGGTCGCGCATGCCGCCCCAGTCCTCGCCGGTGTCGTTGTTTTTACTCAGGGTGTAACCGTTCTGGGTGGCCCAGGTCTTGGTGGTGCCGCCGTCGTCGTTGGCGGTGACATCGGTCGAAAGCAGCTGGTAGGTGACGCCTTTGTAGGTCTCGGCCGGGAACACCACCCAGTTGTTCAGTTCCTTGCGGTGGTTGATGACCACGTCCTCGATGATGCCCACGCCCTTGTTTTTGAACGTCTTGATCATGGAGCGCAGTTGGGCCTCGCTACCGAATGCGCTGTTGTGGTCGAACCAGTAGAGGTCGTCGTAGCCCATGGTGGCGCCGTTGCAGTTGCCGCTTTGCGGCACCCAGATGAGGTTGAAGAACTGCGACAGTTCGTCGGCTTGACTTTCAAGATTGGTCCAGCGTGTGTCGCGGAACGAATCCCAATAAAATCCTTGCAGCATCACGCCGCCATAGTTGGCGGGCCAGCCTTGTGCCAGCATGAGCAGCGGCAGCACGGCTGTGGCTAAAGAGAGAAGTGCTTTTTTCATGTTGTATAGTTTTTTGTGTATTATGTGCCAATTAACCTACAAAGATAGAAAAAAAATCATGATATGCCCGGCCTTTCACGATTTTTTATATTAAAAAACCGCCGTGAGCGCAGTGGCTGCGCTCCGGCGGTTAAGGGATGGCACCTCACGGGGTGCCCTTTAGAAAAGGATGTCTCAGTTCTGCTCCATGAGCATGCCCACCAGCGTGGTGACGTCGGCAATGCCCGTCTCACCGTCCTGGTTGACATCGCTGCGCTCGTTGCTCGACTGCTCCACCACCAGGCTCACCAGCATGGTGACATCGGCAATCGACACCTCGCCGTCGCCGTTCACGTCGCCGATGATTTCGTCGCCGCCAACGCGGGCGATGACAATCTTGCGGTCGTTGAGATTCACAGTGAGCTGCCATTGGCCCTGCTCAATCTTGAACGAGGTGGGGTTGGCTCCGAAGTCGCTCAGCGACAAGTCCTGGTTGAGCATTTCGTCGGTGACGAGGAATGGGTCTTCGGCTCCTCCGTCGGTCACGGCACCGAAACGGTAGGCATCGATGCTGCCCCAAGCGTCCTCGGTTTCGGCCAGTTTGGTGGTGAAGTTGAAGTAGCTGTAACCTTCGTTCTCACCGGCAGTGGTGATGGTGGCAGTGAACACGTTCTCCTCGTCGGCAGGCTGCATGGCCACGCCCAGGTTGGCCGCCCAGCCGTTGCCGTTGACCTCGCCCAGGATGTAGCACTCACCGGTGTTGGGGTCGATGACCACCATCGAGCCCTCGGCCTTCATGGTGTGGTTGATTAAGTCGACGGTGATGGTGTATTGTCCCGGAGCAATCTTGAAGGCGTTGTCCGAGCCGAAGTCGAGCATCGGCAGGTTGGCGCCCAGTGAGTTCTCGCTCACCAGGAAGTCGCTGCTCACGGCACCCATGCGGTAGGGAGCGATGGCGCCCCACTCATCTTCATTGTCGCTGAGCTTGGTGGTGAAGGAGAAGAAGGAAAAGTCCTCTTGGTTGGTGGTGGTCACCGAAGCGGTGAACACACCCTCGGTTTCGGTGGGTTCCATCTTCACACCGATGTTCGAGCCCCAGTCGTTGCCGTTCATCTGGCCCAGGATGTAGCACTCACCCGTCATGGGGTCCACTTCCTCGCCCTGTCCGGCCACTGTGAACTTGAGGGTGTTCATGTCGAGCGTGAGGGTATAGTCGCCGGCATCGATAAAGTAGCTGGCCTGGTCGTTGGTCGAGATTTGCGTGGTGTACTCGTTGCCGGCCGCCACTTGCTCATTGGCGCTCAGCGGGCCGTAACGATGGCTGTTCACATCGCTCCAGGTGCCTAGCTGCGTGGTGAAGATGAACCATGTGCGAGCCGTGATGGTGAAGTCGGCTGTGAACACATTGGAGCCTTCGGCGGTTTCAGTCATTTGTGTGCCCGAGGCAGGGTTCCAGTTGCCGAAGGGGTTGTTGCCCACAATCCACACGTCGGCGGCGCTGGCGCTCATTGCCAGGAAGGCAATGCACATCAAGGTAAATAATTTCTTCATAAATGTTAAGTGTTTTTGATGTTGTCAATTTTGGCCTCCCAGCGGCCCCGCCATCGGGGCCGCCCGAAGTGCCGCTTTATATCTCTCGTTGATTTAGTTTTCTTGTTCGAGCAGGATGTTCACCAGCGTGGTGATGTCGGCAATGGAGGTTTCGCCGTCCTCGTTCACATCGCTGCGCTCGTTGCTCGTTTCGTCGAGCAGGAGATTCGCCAGAGCCGTCATGTCGGCAATGCCCACCTCTCCGTCGCCGTTCACATCGCCCTTGAGATAAGGCTTGCTGACGGTGAGCCTGTGGGTGAGTCCGTTCACGGTGATAACGTAAGTCCCCGGCTCTTCAATGATGAAGTTGGCGCCCTGCTTGTTCAGGTCGTACGCTTTGTCCAGCGTGATGGCGGTGCCATAGGTGCCGAGGTAGCCGAAGTCGCCGCCGTCCCAGTTCTGCTGCAGCAGAACCTTGAATTCCAGCGACTCCTCGGTGGTTATCTGGTAGGTGTAGATGTAACCGTCGCGAGTCATCTCGGGAGCCGCGGTGGCGTCCCAGTCGGCCAGCTGTTCACAGTTGCCCACCAGATAGAGCCGGGGCATGTTCATTTCGCCGGTCACCACCAGAGTGAGGGTTTCGAAGTCGAAGGTGAAGGTGTAGGTTCCGGCAGGAATCATGATGTCTTGTCCAGGATTCTCGAGCTGTAGCGTTTGTCCCAGCTTGTCGGCTGTGATTTCAAGTTCTCCTGCCATATACTCTCCTTCGCCACCCAGCCAGGT
>AUXO017401768.1_pt1 | contig 10056 bp, 5 predicted proteins | sample 768731 | NCBI WGS metagenome assembly AUXO01 (sample SAMN02715735, study PRJNA202380) | gut metagenome | biome: sheep rumen | host: Ovis aries | place: New Zealand: Palmerston North | reverse complement strand
GGGCTCCACTGCTCATCAGTCCTCTCTTTTATCCATTTGATCCAGTGGTCGGCGATCCCCATCGCCATCCTGAAATCAAAGCCAACCCCTCCGGCGGCGAAAGGAGCCGCCAAACCGGCCATTCCGCTGACATCCTCCGCGATGGTGATAGCCGAGGGCTTGATCTCCCTGATCAGCATGTTCGCCAGCGCGAGGTAAGTCACCGCATTCTCGTCCACTCCGGAGTCGAAATACAGTTTATAGTCCCCAAAATCCTTTCCGAGCCCATGATCCCAGTAGATCATGCTGGTGACCCCGTCGAAGCGGAAACCGTCCAGGTGATATTCCTCGAGCCAGAACTTGCAGTTGGAAAGGAGGAACCTCACCACCTCATCTTTCCCGTAATCAAAGCATCGGGATCCCCAGGCAGGATGATGGCCTTGAGGCCCAGAATAGAAGTATAGGTCGTCCCTTCCGTCGAAAAGCCCAAGTCCCTCAGCCTCGTTGTCCACGCTGTGGGAGTGGACAATGTCCATGACCACGGCTATTCCCATCGAATGGGCAGTGTCGACAAGTTCCTTGAACTCGTCTGGCGTTCCGAAACGGGAGCTCAGAGCGAAAAAGTTTGACACCTGGTAGCCGAAAGAGCCATAATAAGGGTGCTCCTGAAGGGCCATTATCTGGATGGTGTCGTACCCAAGGGCTTTGACCCGAGGCAAGACATCCCTACGGAACTCGCTGAAAGTAGACACTTTAGGTTCCTCGGAACTCATTCCAATATGACATTCGTAGATCAGTGGATGGGGCCTGCGAAGCACCTTGTCATGTTTCCATTCGTAAGGTTCCGCAGGATCCCAGACCTGGGCGCAGAAAACCTTTGTCACCGGATCCTGGACAAGACGCCGGCAGTAGGCAGGGATCCTTTCTCCACCCCCTCCCGGCCATTCTATGAATAGCTTATACAGCTCTCCATGGCTCAAAAACATGTTGTCCAGCCGAAGTTCCCAATTGCCTTCACCAGCGATCTTGAACTCATAGGCGGAGGTCCGTTTCCAGTTGTTGAACTCGCCGATCAGATAGATTCGGGAAGCGTTCGGAGCCCACTCACGGATCACCCATGAGCCATCCGCCTCTTTGTGGAGGCCATAATAGAGATGGTTGTTAATCCTCTCCGAAAGGCTCACGTCTTCGCCTTGGGTTATTTTATTCCTGGCGGCGATAATCCTGTCATGACGCTCTTCAATAGCCTCCTTGTAAGGCTCAAGCCAGGGGTCTGTCTCGTAGATTTGTTTAATCTTCCTCATAGCTCTACAAGATAAGAAAAAACCTTGACATTATCTCTTCTCGGCTCGGGATTTGTTGGAGAAACGGAAAAAGACTAACTTTGTGGGATTATACATCTTTCCCGCATGAGAAAGGCATTGAAAAGAATATGGTTCCCCCTGGTCGTGGTGTGTGTCATCTCACTCCACGCCATTGGAATGGGTGTCCGCCCCTCGGAAGGGGATCCGGGCTACGGATTTGTCTCTGCTGACAGGCCACAAACCCCGGACACGATCCGCTACAGGAACATATTCATTAAGCACGGATCGGGGAAAATCGGGGACTACGACACCTCGTCTTTCCTGGAGCTTTATGACACCGTGCCTCTTGTCACCGCCAGGGATTCCATATTCCCCCCCGACTCCCTCAAAGAGACCGATCCCTTCAGGTACAAGTACTACGTTGCCATCATCGACTCCCTTGTCCACCAAATAGTCAGCGACTCCCTCAAACAAGCGGGAGACTCTATCGACTGGCCCATCCTGGACTCTCTTTACACGATTGAATACAAGGCCCGGAAGAAAGCCGAGTTCGATTCCTGGTACGCCGGCCTTTCAAAGAATGACAAGAGGAAGTACGACGTCGAGCAGAAGGAAAAGATTAAGAGACGTGAGGCAGACAGCCTGCAGACCATAAAGGACAGTCTTTTGGCGATTAGGGACAGCATCAGGGAGAACACCCCAAGGATCCTTGAGACCTTCGCCTTGCCGGACTCCATGCTCTACAAGAGGATCATCCAGTGGACCCACGAGCGGGAGTTCCACAAGATGGACATAAAGATCCCGGACACCACGGCCAATTTCCGGTTCCACGATTACCCGTTCTTCAGGAAGGATGTCAACGCCACCTGGCTGGGAGTGGCCGGATCCGCGGTCCAGTACTACAACTACTTCAACCGCACAAGCGAGAATGGGGTCTCCTTCTACCAGCCCTACGAGTCGTGGACCTACTCGGCCAAGACCCTGCCTTTCTACAACACGAAGACAGCTTACACCGAGCTTTCCTACACCGGTACCCTTTTCGCCAACACCCAGAAGGCTTCGGATAACCTCCACATCCTCACTAGCCAGAACATCTTCCCTGAGTTCAACTACACTCTCGAGTACAACCGCTTCGGAGGGAACGGGATCATGGAGAACGAGACGACAGCCAACAAGAGCCTTTCAGCTTCTTTCAACTACACCGGAAAGAAGTACCTGATGCACGCCGGCTACATCCATAACAAGATCACAAGGAACGAGAACGGAGGAACCACCGACAACGCCATGGTCAGGGACACCACCCTTGACGCCAGGGAGTATCCTATCCACCTTTCCAAAGCCTCCAACAAAATTGTCAAGAAGACATTCTTCCTCGACCAGCAATACAGGATTCCATTCACCTTCATCAACACGATGAGGGATAAGAAATGGGACAAGGCCTACAGGGAGAGGATCCTCGCTTCCGGTGACTCGCTTATGATAGCCTCAGTGGACAGCCTTGTCCTCCTGGCGGCCCAAGAGAGGGAAGCCGCTCGGGACACGCTTGATCCTGAGGACATCACAACCGCCTTCATCGGTCACAGTTCCGAATATTCAGTGTTCCGCAAGCGCTATGAGGATCAGATTTCGAACAGCGATGAGATAGCGAGGCAGTTCTACCGCGACTTCCTGTACAATCCGACCAACTCCTATGATTCCACCAGGGTCTCCAAACTCGAGAACAGGGTGTTCCTGCGGCTACAGCCGTGGGCGGATGACGCGATCGTGTCAAAACTTAACGCCGGAGTCGGAAACAGGATCACCAATTGGTACGATTTCGACCCGACTTTCCTCAAAGGCAACACGAACACGATCTGGAATTCCTCCTTTGTCTACGCCGGAGTCGAAGGTCAGCTTAGAGACTACATCCATTGGGACGCTTCCGGAGACTATGTCTTCCTGGGCAGCGAGATGAACGACATGTCCATCAAGGCCAACGCGCTGTTCACACTGCATCCTTTCCGCCGGGCCCGTAAAAGTCCAGTGTCCTTGAACGTGCATTTCGAGACCTCGCTAAAAGAGCCGGAGCATTATCACAATCATTTCTACTCCAACCACTTCAAGTGGAACAACGACTTCAGGAAGACCTCCGAGACGAAACTGCAGGCAAGGCTGGATATTCCGAAATGGAAAGTGTCAGCGGAGGTTGGCTATGCTTTGCTTGACGGGAACATCTATTTCGACTCGCTCGCTGTCGTGAGGCAGAACACCTCCCCGATGAGCGTGCTAAGCGCTTCTCTATCAAAGGACTTCGCATTTGGACCTCTCAGGATGGACAACCGGCTCCTCTTCCAGGTGTCGTCCAACCAGGACGTCGTGCCGGTTCCCACTCTCGCCGCCAACTCCCGTCTGTATCTGCAGTTCGACATCTCGAAAGGCACCATGAAGATGCAACTTGGAGGAGACGTCTGGTACAACACCCTCTATTATTCTCCAGCCTGGAATCCGGCCGTCGGTGTGTTCTACAACCAGAAACAGACCCAGTACCACAACGGCCCCGTTATCGATGCCTTTATCAACGTCCAGTGGAAACGCGCGTGCATATTCCTGAAAGCCGAGAATGTCGGACAAGGATGGCCGATGGAGAAGAATGACTATTTCAGTGCCCATCATTATATCCGCACCCAGAGAGCGCTCAAGTTCGGGGTCTACTGGCCCTTCTACCTGCAGCCTTTCCAGAACCAGAAGGTCAAAGCCGGCTCTGGCTTGTCATCCGGAGGAGGAAGATCCGACATGGGCGGCGGTGGTTTCAGAAGGTAATGAAGCGCTTCTTCCCCAGGCTGGCGTGTGTTCTGGCACTCATACTTCTTCCCGTGGCCGGGAACCGGTTTTTCCATAGTCATGGCCCGTCCCCATTCCGGAACCACTCAGGGAGACCTCTCCGGTGCGCCATTCATCCCGGAGATTCCATGCAGCTTGCCACGTCCCTCGCGGTCGGGCTCAATTACGAGTTCTTGAGAGCCTTCGTGAAAGATCACAGCGACTCAGCGGCGATCTTTCTCGCGGATGAGAAAGTCTCCTATCTTGATTCTCTTCTTCTGGAAAGCCTTGATATTCTGGTACTTCCGGCTTCAGGGTATCGAGACACAGCCGGATTGACAGCTCTTCCCCTCGAGGAATCTCCGGTGGTTTGGGTCTACAAATCCGGGCACAGGGGGAACAGAGAACTTGTCCGGTGGTTCGCAAGGTACAAGGGATCGGCCGAACACGACGCTACAGTAAACCGCTTTTCGAAATGCTATGGAGCCCCTGACAACGCCTGGAGGGCGGATTCCGGAATAATCAGCCCCTACGACGAAGCCCTTAAAACAAGTGCCAAGACCTTGGGTTGGGACTGGAAACTCCTTGCGGCGTTGGTATGGAGCGAGTCAAAATTCCTGATCCAGGCAGAATCGCCAAGAGGAGCTCTGGGAATCATGCAGATGATGCCTGTGACCGCTAAACGTTTCGGAGTTAATGACCCTCTCGATCCGGAGCAGAACATCCAAGCCGGAACGAGGTACTTGGCGTTCCTGAAAAAAATGCTCTCAATTTATTCAGAAGACCCTGAAATCCTGAAATGGATGACAATTGGGGCATACAACAGCGGAGGAGGCAGGGCACTTCAAGACCTCGAGAGCGGAGAGACAGGTCCAGCCACCGGAGCCTACATCAAGACGATAACCCGCCAATATCGTATATTCCAAGGGATTAAAGAACCCGAGACAATTCTACTGAGCCCGGACAGTCTGAGCCGGGTCAACCCTCGAGATGAACACGCAAGGGATCAGGAGCAGAAGCATGATGACCACGAAGGAGATGACATCGGCGAAAACGACCATGGGGATATTGACGTGGACGGGGACAAAGGAGACGAAGTAATTCTCGGGATTGAGCCTTAACAGGTGAGTCGAACTTTGCAGGGCACACAAGAGCAGCGCCGCAGCATTGCCGATCGCCATCCCTTTCAAGACAATCACGGAGGCCACCTTCAGGAACACCTTGGCTATGGACCTGTCGGTCATTCCAAGGGACTTCAGGGTTCCGATGGTGGAGATATTCCTGAACAACATTATCAGGAGGCCGGAGATCATGTTGAAACCGGCCACAATCGTCATCAGGATCAAGATGAAAAGCACGTTGAAATCGATAAGGTCCAGCCAATCGAATATCTGAGGGTAGCGGCTCATGACAGAGGTTGAGATCAGTCGGTCAGTTCCTTCCGGCCCTTTTTCGAGGGCTATCATCCCGACCTTGTCAGAAGCCTCGCGCATCAGGATGGAGTTCCTATGGGAAGGGACAAGGCCAATCTCTAGAGTCGAGACCTCATCTGAGGACCAACCGTTAAGACGCTGCAGGTCAGCGATGTCACACAAGACTATCATGTTGTCTGTGCCGTCCATAATTCCCTCGTACACTCCCGTGACATTGAAATTACGGACTTTGACATTCTCACCGATGAAATAAGAAAGGAGCTTTCCTCCGACCTCAACCCCAACAAGATCCCTGAGTCTGGACGGAATCTTGACAGCCAGCTTGACCGTGTCGGCTTCTCCTTTCTCCCACGGAATACCCTTGAACAGGACCCCGTGGATATTCTCCCCATTCTTGATTATTCCTGCCCGATAGACGGCGGGGACCACCCGCTTTACTTCTGGAAGTTCCTTAATGTCAGAGACATATTCCTCCTCCGTGGACATCGGGGATGAATCGTTGATGTAATTCATGTCGGCCGGGACAAGCTGGACGTCTCCGGTCAGGTCTGAAATGCCGTCGCGGATCTCCTCCCTGAAACCGGAGGAGACCGCCACAGCTATGATCATGATAAGGAAGGAGATCGCTATGGATGCCATGGCGATCTTCCCTCCGAAACGAAGGCGACGGGCTATGAATCCAGTCGCTTCCACTATTCTACCAGATGTGGACTCTTTCGCTCTCCGGACGCCACATCGGGTCGCCCTCCTTGATACCGAAAGCGTCGAAGAAAGACTGGAAGTTCTTGATGGACACGTTCACCCTGTTGACTGCCAGGGAGTGAACATCCTGCCTTGTCCTGCGGGCCTTCTCCTGGTCTGTGATATTCTGAGCCCAGACTGTCGCGTAAGAGAGGTAGAACCTCTGGTCAGGAGTGAAGCCATCAATGAGACCGGGATCTTTGCCGGCGATAGCGTTATGCATGGCGGTGTAGGAAATGCTCAAGCCACCGTGGTCTCCGATGTTCTCTCCGAGGCTGAGCTCTCCATTGGCCATAAGAGCAGGCTGGCCATCCTTGGCGGGAAGGACCTCGACCGCGCTGAACTGGTCGGCAAGAATCTTGGCCTTGGCCTTGAACTTGGCATCGTCCTCATCTGTCCACCAGCCGGACATATTGCCCTTGCCGTCGAACAGACGACCCTGGTCGTCGAATCCGTGGGACATCTCGTGACCGATCACAACACCTATACCTCCATAATTGACAGCGTCGTCAGCATCCGGATTGAAGAACGGAGGCTGAAGGATGGCGGCAGGGAAGCATATCTCGTTGGTGCTGGGATTATAATAAGCGTTGACAGTCTGGGGAGACATGCCCCACTCTGTCCTGTCAGTGGGCTTGCCGAGCTTGGAGAGATTATCGGCCACGCTCCACTTCCTCGCTGCGAGGATGTTATCATAATAGCTCTTTTCGGGATCGATGTCCAGGGTAGAGTAATCCTTCCACTCATCCGGGTATCCGATCTTGACGATGAAGTTGTTAAGCTTGTCGTGAGCCTTGGCCTTGGTGTCGTCACCCATCCAATCGAGCTCGTCAATGTGCTGATGGAAAGCGGTCTTGAGGTTATCCACAAGAGTGATCATCTTCTCTTTCGAGGAGGCGGGGAAATACTTCTCGACGTACATCTTGCCAACAGCCTGTCCCAAGATGCCGTTAGGAACCTGCATAGCCCTCTTCCAGCGAGGTCTGGGCTCCTTGATGCCAGACATCTGGGTGCTGAAGAAATCGAAATATGCGGCATAGAAGTCGTCGCTCAGGGAACTTGCGGCGCCACTAATGACCCTGGCGGCAAGATAGTCCTTGAGGATGGACAAGTCCTCATTGGCGAAATACTGGCCGAACTTCTCGAAGAAGTCAGGCTCGGCCACGACGAGCTTTTCCTGGGCCGGGATCCCGCGGCGGGTCAAGTAAGCGTTCCAGTCAAACCCAGGGAAACCGCTCTGGAGAGTCTCGCTGCTGTACACATTGTACTGAGCCTCGACATCCCTCTCTTTTATGCTGTCCCAGGAGTTCTCAGCAAGGACATCCTCAACCGCCAAAGCATTCATAGAAGCCTTCTTGGGATCCGGATTGCCCGCAAGGGCGAACACCTTCTCCAGGAAAGCCCGGTAGCCCTCTTTCAAAGCGGCATTCTCAGGCTTGACATAGTAATCCCTGTTGCCAATTCCCAAGCCACCTTGGCCGATATAGAGGATTTGGTTGTCGCTGTCGACCATGTCGGACTCGACATAGGCGCCGAAGAAACCGCCTTGACCACAATTATGCATGTCAGCGACAAGCTCCACGAGGCCGGCCTTGTCCTTCACGGAATAAATCTTCTCGAGGATGCCCTTCAAAGGGGCGGCGCCATCCTGGTTGAGCTTGACCGAGTCGAGGCCCTGTTTATAAAGGTCAGAGATCTTCTGCTCGACGCTCCCCCTGTCAGCCTTCATCGAGGACATGCTCTTGAAAAGCTCATTAAGGCGCTCGACATTCAGCTCGCTGAGCTTGTCAAATGAGCCGAAACGAGCGTACTCGGGTTTAAGGGGATTTTTCTTTTGCCAACCACCGGTGGCATACTGGTAGAAATCCTCCGCAGGGGAAATAGAGGTGTCAAAGTTCGTCGTGTCAATCGCCGGAATCTCAGCCTGCTTGGGAGCGCAGGCGGCGATGGTCATTGCAGACGCGATCATAAGAATAATTTTTTTCATCTTGAATAATTATTAATAATCAACATCGAACCACAAAGTTATTATTTATTTCGCGATATTTGCACCTTATTTCATTCAAGATGTCGAGAATAATCGGATTCATAAAGGACTGGATGCTTCCCATAGCGATCGTGGCGGGGATAGTCATTTGCTTGATCCTTAACTATATAATTCCCTCAAGTTCGGGTGCGGAACCAGCCTTCTCCCGTTTCGCGAAAGATGTCCAGCCGGTGATGGTGGCGATCATGCTTTTCCTCCAGTTCAACAAAGTCTCACCCAAGGATTTGAGATTCAAGAAGTGGCACTTCCTTGTCCTGGCTTTGCAGATGGGTGCGTTCGTGACCCTATCTCTCTTGGCCATCGCCCTGCCTGAAGGAGAGGCAAGGATCCTTGTCGAATGTGCGATGCTCTGTTTTGTCTGCCCGACAGCGGCCGCAGCCGGGGTGATTACCGACAAGCTCGGCGGAAGTCTTTCCGACGCAGTCACTTACGTGGTAATAATCAATATTTTCGCCGCTTTGGTCATTCCTCTTGTCATTCCACTTGTCCACCCGGTCGAGGGAGTGACCTTCGGCACTAGATTCATCGCGATCTGCAAAAGAGTCTTTCCTCTGCTGGTGTTTCCCCTGCTTCTCGCGTGGCTCATCCGCTACACTTGGAAAAAGCTTCATGATCGCCTGGTGGGCATCGCTGGTTGGGCTTTCTACATCTGGGGATTCACTCTCTGCCTGTCCATCTATCTTGCCACCAAGGCCCTGATCGGAAGCGGCATTTCCCTATGGGGAGCCCTGCTTATCGGAATCGTCTCAATGCTTTGCACCTTGATCCAGTTCGTCGCCGGAAGGAAGATAGGCCGGTACATGTGCAAGGACACCAACCCCAAAGTCCGCAGAGCCGACGCTATCACCGCCGGACAGGCCTTGGGCCAGAAGAATAGCGGATTCCTTATCTGGTTGGGCTACAGTTGGATGACTCCTGTTTCCTCAGTCGCCGGAGGTCTTTACAGCATCTGGCAGAACCTTGTGAATTCCAGGGAACTCTACGAGCAAAGGCATCATCATGAATAGTTTACATAACAGGCTCGCGATCCTGTCATTATTAATAACGGCAAGTCTCAGCGCCCAGGAGATGCCCCGGATGGTGACAATCCCTCCCGGCACTTTCCTGATGGGCAGCGCCCGCGGCGGAGTGGACTCTGACGAGGGGCCTGTCCATGAGGTCTCCATCTCCAGGGTTTTCAGGATGAGTGAGACTGAGATCACTAACCTCCAGTACGAGCAGTTCCGTCCTGAGCATAAGGCTCTCAGGGGGAAGGGTGGTTTTTCCTCAGGGGACAATGATGCTGTAATATTCGTTTCCTACACCGACGCACTCGCCTACTGTCAGTGGCTTTCCGGAAAGACCGGCAGGAACTATCGACTCCCATCTGAGGCCGAGTGGGAATATTCCTGCAGGGCCGGAACGACCACGGATTTCTACACCGGAGACACTCTTCCGGATGACATGTTAAAGAATCAAAAGACTGAAAGAGAACTGGTTCCAGTCTCTTTAGAGGCCAAATTCGGACTGCCTAACGCCTTCGGTCTCTACGGGATGCACGGAAATGTCGAGGAGTGGTGTTCCGACTGGTACGGGAACTATCCCGACAAGTCCATGGTAGACCCGGGCGGGCCTTCCGAAGGCTTATTCAAAGTGACCAGGGGCGGAAGCCACAACACTCCGGTAGAGTTCCTAAGGAGTGCGTCCCGTTCCGCCGCCATGCCCTCAGACAAACACCACCAGATCGGTTTCAGGGTCGTGGAGACAGATTTCA
>AUXO012299139.1_pt1 | contig 10056 bp, 11 predicted proteins | sample 768731 | NCBI WGS metagenome assembly AUXO01 (sample SAMN02715735, study PRJNA202380) | gut metagenome | biome: sheep rumen | host: Ovis aries | place: New Zealand: Palmerston North | reverse complement strand
GGTTTGCCAATAAAATGGCTTCTAAGATATTTAAAATTCTTTATAAAGAGGATATTTGTGACACGCAAACTGGTCTTAGGTGTTTTCCTAAGGAAATACTTTTAGATTTGGCTAAAATTGATGGTAGTGGTTTTGAATATGAAATGAATGTTTTAAAATATTTGGCTCTTTCAAAAATTCAAATAAAAAAAGTTTATATTAAAACTATTTATAATGATAACAAATCTCATTACCGTGTGATAAAAGATTCATATGCGATTTTGAAGGCGCTTTTTAAAAGATGATAGTAAAAAAATTGGAATATATATTGTTAAAAATTGAAATTTAGGCTATACTTATTTATAGTACTTGAGGAGTGATTTGATGGGAAAAAGAAGTCAAAGAATGGAAGAAAAAAGAAGTAAAAAAAGTCATAAATTGTCATTATTTCTATCATTTATAGGTAGTTCAATACTTATAGGTGGCTGTGGATATTTGATTTATAATGTATCTTTGCTTAATAATATAGAAGATGAATTAAGATTAGTAGGGTCATTTGTTTTAGGGACTTTTTGTCTTATATTACTTATCTTAGTAATTAGATTTTATAGGAAGCATAAAAATGGCAAACTTACTTTTGTTATAATTTTGATGTTACTGATTGGAGCTGGGGCCGGTTTTATTGGTTATAATGTTGATAGAGTTTATTCAACGCTTGATGGTGTCAGTGACACATCTGGTTATAAAACATATTCATCTAGTTTGGTTACGTTAAGTACTAATGATGTGAAGGATATTTCTAAAATTGGTGATGAGGCAATAGGTCTTGTTGTTGATGAGGAAAGCATTGATGGATATGAGATACCAAAGGAGATTATTAAAAGTGAAAGTTTATCAAATGAAGTAAAAGAATATAGTAATTATATTGAAATGATAGATGCTTTATATAAGGGTGATGTAAAATATGTCTTTTTGCCTACTAATTATTCTGTAATGTTTGGTAGTATGGAAGGTTATGAAGATATTAAAGATAAGACAAAAATTATATATACCAAGAAGAAGAAAGTAAAAGAAAAGGATACTCTTGTTGGTAGTAAAGGTAAATCTATAGATTCGCCATTTACGGTTTTACTTATGGGCGTTGACTCAGAGGAAGAAGGTATAAAAGGAAGTTCGTTTAATGGTGATTCGCTTATGGTTATCACTTTTAATCCAAAAACTTTGGGTACGACAATTCTTAGTATTCCCCGTGATTCATATGTTCCAATTTCATGTTTTGCGGGTAAGAAGAAAAATAAAATAACGCACGCTGCTTGGAGAGGCGAAAGTTGTATGATAAATACAATTCAAAATTTTTTAGATGTAAATATAGATTACTATGTAAAAATCAATTTTAAAGGAGCTGTTAGTTTAGTTGATGCTTTAGGCGGCGTTGAAATAGATGTGCCTTATAGTTTGTGTGAACAAAATAGTAGTAGGATGTGGGGGGCTAATACTGTTTATATTAAAAAAGGTTTTCAAACTTTAAATGGAGAACAGGCTTTGGCTTATTCTCGTAATAGGCACGCTAATCCTGACATGTGTTCTAAGGAATGGACTAATTATACAAGTAATGACTTTATTAGAGGACAGCACCAGCAAGAGGTAGTGGCTGCATTATTAAATAAATTTAAGTCTATTAAAGATTTAAATACGGTATATAAATTATTAGATACAATTAGTAATAATATGGTTACTAACATGAGTACTGATCAAATATTATCACTTTATAATGTTTTTAAGGATATAGCTAGCAAGACAGATGGTGATACTGATATGGCTGATGTTTTGGGTATTCAGAGATTATATTTAAATGGTTATGATGCAAGAATAGTTGATTATGGTGGCTCTAATTTATCTTTATATAATTATGTTTTATATGATGAAAGTGTTAAGGAAGTTTCTAATGCGATGAAAGAGAACTTAGGCATTAAAAAAGCCAAAGTGGTTAAATCGTTTAGTTTTGATATAAATATTCCTTATGAAAAGGTGGTTATTGGTCAAAAAACTACTGGTAAGAGGTCATTAGTTTTAGTTCCTAATTTTGTTGGACAAACTTTGAGTTCTGCTCAATCTTGGTGTGCTAGTCATGGTATTAAAGTTAGCGCAAATGGTGGAAATGGCTATGTTATTACTCAAAGTGTTCCCGCTGGAGCTAATGTTGATGATGTTAAATCTATAACACTAACGGCTGGTGGAAATTCAAATACTACTACTGATAAAACTACTGACAGCAGTTCTAATAAAAAGACGGATAAGAATACTGATAATAAAACTGATACTAATGATAATAAACCATCAGATGTTAATGAAAACAATGAAGATGATAACGACAAAAAGGAAAATACTAATGATGAAAAAGAGCCGACTGAGGTTGTTCCTGGGTCACCTGAGCCTTAAAAAGATTCAAATTTATGAATCTTTTTTTATTTCTTTTGCATATATTCTAATTAAATGATAGAATATAAATAAGGATGTGTGTTATGAGATATAAACTTTATGGTAAACAATTGAATTTTGGTAGTGTGTTAATTTATGAAGGTGATAATTTAGACGATGTCAAAAGGCATTATGATGATATTAGGCATGATTTGAGTTTTATATCTGCTGATATTGTTGACACGGCAAGGTGGATTATTGTATCATATATTGACTTTACGGTTCTTCCGAGAGAAAATGGTAAAGTGAAAAAGATTGGGCCTAAAGAAAATGGTAGAAGGTGATATTGTGAATAGAAGAGAATATGCAGATTTTTTGCTTAAAACTGAACATGATTTTGAATATTATGAAAATAAGTATCCGAAAAGAGATTTAAAAGAAGGGGCAATGGTAACTAGACTTGCTCCTAGTCCTACTGGTTTTGTTCATTTGGGATCTTTAGATGTTGGATTTGTTGACAGAGTGTTTGCTACTCAAAGTGGAGGAGTTTGTTATCTTAGAATAGAGGATACTGATACAAAAAGAACTGTTGATAATGGTGTTGATATGATTATTGATAGTTTAAATAAGTTTGATATTACTTTTGACGAAGGTGTAACTAAAGATGGTGAGGTTGGTAATTATGGTCCTTATGTCCAAAGTAAAAGAGAGGATATTTATAAGGCATTTGCCAAAAAATTAATTATCGAAGACAAGGCTTATCCTTGTTTTTGTACTCCAGAACAAATTGAGCATATAAAGGATGTTCAAACTAAAAATAAAGAGCAAATTGGTTACTATGGTAGATGGGCATCATGTAGAAAACTTAATATGGAAGATGTCATAGAAAAAGTCAATAATGGCGAGAAGTATATCATTAGATTAAAGTCTCGTGGAAATCCAAATCATAGGATAAAATTTAAAGACGAAATTGTTGGTAAAATGGAAATACCAGAGAATAATTTAGATATTCCAATTATTAAATCTGATGGTCTCCCAACATATCATTTCGCACATGCAGTTGATGATCATTTGATGAGGACTACGCATGTAATTCGTGGTGAAGAATGGCTTGCTAGTTTGGATAAACATATAGATTTATTTACTAACTTAGGATTTGAACTTCCTAAGTATGCACATATTTCAACTTTAATGGTTGATGATAATGGTACGCGTAGAAAACTTTCTAAAAGAAAGGATCCATGGGCGGCAGTGGATTATTATCATAAAGAAGGCATTCCAAATGAAGCTTTGGTTCTTTATTTAGCCACTATAACTAACTCTAATTTTGAAATGTGGATGAATCAAAATAAAGATAAAAATTATAAAGACTTCGAATTTAGTTTTAGTAAAATGCCTAAAGGCGGGACAATGTATGATTATGATAAAATAATAAATATATCTAAGAATTTTATCAGTACTTTAACAGCAGAAGATGTTTATAATAGGGCGTTAGAATATGCAAAAGAATATGATAGTGAACTTTTAGGATTGCTTACTAAATATAAGGATTATTCGGTATCTATATTTAACATCGAAAGGGAGCAGAAGAAGCCTCGTAAAGATATTGCTTGTTTTAGTGACGTTAAAAATCAAATATGGTATATGTATGATGAACTTTATAAGCCTCTTAATTATGAATGGCAAAATATTACTGATTTAGATGAAATTAAAAATATTGTTACATCTTATTTAAAAAAATATGATGAAAGTGATGACAAGCAAGCTTGGTTTGATAAGATGAAAGAAGTTGCGGTTAGTTTAGGCTATGCAGGTGAGATGAAGGAATATAAGGAAAATCCTTTAAATTATAAAGGTAGTATTGCTGATTTCAGTACGGTAGTTCGTGTAACTCTGACTTCAAAAAGTATGACACCTGATTTGTATGATATTATGAGGTTGCTTGGTAAAGAAAGAATGCAGGAAAGGTTAGAAATGATTAAATAGTCGTTTCTAATTTTTTTTGTCGTTTTTTAGCACTTACACTTGACAAGTGCTAAAAGATGTGGTATTATTAATTTGTAATAGAAAGAAGGAATAAATATGCGTATGTTACCAAGAAGGTACGATTTAGACAGTATGTTTGATACTTTTTTAACTCCTACTGAAAATATGAGATGTGATATTTATGAAAAGGATGGAAGCTATTACATTGAAGCTGATATGCCAGGTGTTTCAAAGGAAGCAGTAAAAGTTGATTATGATAATGGCTATTTAACTATCAGTGCAGAAACTAATTCTTCAAATGAGGAAAGTGGAAAAGATTTTATAAGACAAGAAAGATTTTATGGTTCAATGGAACGTAAATTTTATGTTGGAGAAGTTAATGATGAGGAAATAGTTGCTAACTTTAAAGATGGGGTTTTAAAAGTACAAGTACCAAAAGAGACTGCTAAAAAAACTAATAGAACAATAGAAATTAATTAAAAACTGTTTATTAACAGTTTTTAATTTGACAAAAAATTAAAATATTATATAATACAAGTTAATTTAGAGGTGGTTTCGTGGAATTATATGCTTTAATAAAAGAAAATGGTAAAACCAGAATGGTTACTAGTGCGGAGATAGATTTGGCTATTGAACTTACTGTGCGTGAAAGTATGTTGGAAATTGTTGATAGGATAATTGAAAAATACGGCAAATATCATATGGTAAGAATTGCGGATATTAAAAATATTGATGTTTCTGATCTTAAATGTGGTAATATTGCTATTGCTTGTTTAGAAAAAATAATTGATTATCAAGAACCTCAATATAATTTTTATAATGATGGAAATTATATTTTTTATAATCGATATAAAGCTTTTACTTTAAGAGAATTTGTACTTAAGTATCCGGTTAATATAAAAGTTAATCGCACTAATTTTGATTATATTTTAAAAGAATTTGGTGAGATAAAAGTAATTGATAGTGGTCTTAATGATTCGTTTATTCATAGGTGTGGTAATTGTGATATTTTATCACCGTTATCTTGTGAAAAAGCTGAATATGTTAAAAGGAAGATTTTTGATTATGATTTTATTATTGATGGCTTTCAGATATTTTGTGTTGAAGGCGGTAATGAGTATTTAGATAAATTTATTGTTATGAGGTGTAAAAACTATGCGGCTTCAAAACAAGATATTTCTTATTATTCGTCAGGTAAAGAAGGAAAGGCTATGGTAAAAAAAGTAGTGAATTAGCTTTAATATTTATTTGAAACTAGATTATTCTAGTTTTTTCTTTTATATGGTAAAATATTTTTGGATGTGATTTTATGAATTTTGAGAGTAACATTTTTAAAAGGCTTATTCCTGATTATGATAGACTTTTATCTTATGGTTTTATTTTAAATGGTAAAAAGTATGAATATGTGACTAAGATTATAGATGGTGATTTTGAGGTTTGTATTGTTGTTTTTGATGGCAAGGTTTCAGGTAAAATTTATGACTTGGATATAAATGAGGAATATACTAATTTTAGAGTAGATGGTCAAAATGGTGTTTTTGTAAATAGGGTTAGGGAAGAGTATACTAATATTTTAATAGATATTGCTAGTAAGTGTTTTATTAAAAGGCCTTTTATTAGTGAGCAAGCTAATAGAATTTGTAATTTGATGTTGGATAAATATGGCGATGAACCTATATTTAAGTTTGATGGTTATCCGGGTTTTGGAATTTTTGAGAACAATGGTAAGTGGTATGCACTTATTATGAATCTTGAAAAAGTCAAACTTGATGGAAAAAGCAAGGATGAAATTGAAATTATTAATTTAAAGTTAGATAAAAATAAAATAAATTCTTTGTTAAAGAAAAAAGGATTTTATAAGGCATATCATATGAATAAGATTAATTGGATTAGTGTCATATTAGATGATACTATAGACGATGATATACTTATGGAACTTATTGATGAAAGCCGAAGCTATACTGTTATATCTAAACAAAGTAAAAATGAATGGGTAATTCCAGCTAATCCTAAATATTTTGATTTGGAAAGAGCTTTTTTAGAAAATAAAGTTATTACTTGGCATAGAGGGGCTAATATACAGGCTAATGACATTATTTATATTTATATGACTAAACCTTATTCAGCAATTATTTATAAGTGTGTTGTTTTAGAAACAAATGTATATGGTGAGAGTGATTTGATGAATATGAAATTGATTGAAACTTATTCACCTTTAAAATTTCCAATGGAAAAACTTAGAAAATTTGGACTTACTTCAATTAGAGGGGCAAGGCATATTCCTGAAGCTTTAAGTAAAGAGATGAATTTATAAAAAGGACTTTTTGCCCTTTTTATAATTGCATGGTTATTTCATGCGAAAAATAACGATGATTTTTAAATTTTACATAAATATATTGAAATTTTATTGTTTATATGTTACGATTTTGTCGTACACAAGTTAAATAAAGGAGATCATTTATGAATATATATGATTTAAAAGTTAAAACTAGAAATGGTAAAGAGGTATCTTTAAGTGATTTTAAAGGAAAAGTATTACTTGTTGTAAATACGGCAACAGGTTGTGGTTTTACACCTCAATATAAAGCTTTGGAAACTTTATATGAGAAATATTATGATAAAGGATTTGAAGTGTTAGATTTTCCATGTGATCAGTTTGGACATCAAGCCCCTGGGACGGATGATGAGATACATGAGTTTTGTACAGGAAAATATAAAACTCAATTTGATCAATTTGCTAAAGTGGAGGTCAATGGCGAAAATGAAGAGCCACTATTTACTTATCTAAAGGAAAATTCTCCTAAAGAGGAAATCTATGGCGTTAAAAATAAGATGGCTATGAAGGCTGTTGAAAAGATAAGTACTTCTACTAAAAAAGAAAATGATATCAAATGGAATTTTACTAAGTTTTTAGTTGATAGAAATGGGGATGTGATTTATAGGCTTTCTCCTATTGAAGATCCTTTGAAAATGGAGAAAAAAATTTTAGAAGTTTTGTAGGTGATTATGTGAATTATGATTGTTTAAAACTTGAAAGACAATTATGTTTTCCGGTGTATTTGTGTAGTAAAGAAATAATAAGACATTATACACCGCATTTGGATAAGCTAAATTTAACTTATACTCAATATATAGTTATGCTTTATCTATGGGAACATGGCATGTGTAATGTGAAGGAAATAGGAAATACTTTGATGCTTGATTCGAGTACTTTAACACCACTTTTAAAAAAGCTTGAGTTAAAAGGTTATATAACACGAAAAAGAAATGCTAATGATGAGCGAATAGTAAATGTTAAGCTTACTAGAAAAGGCAAAAGTTTAAGGGAAGAGGCAGTAGAGATTCCTAAAAAAATGGGAGAATGTATTAATTTGAGTGAAAAAGAGGTTATATCTTTATATTCATTAACTTATAAAATTTTAGCTAATATAGAAAAGGAGTAATTGTATGAAAATAATAGATGTTAGTAAAGATAATTTTAAGGAAGAGGTATTGGATTCTAAGATTCCTGTACTTGTAGATTTTAATGCTGATTGGTGTGGCCCTTGTAAGATGATTAGACCTATTTTGGATGAGATAGCGAGTGAGCATGATGAGTATAGGATTGTTTCAGTAAATATTGACGATGAAGATGAACTTGCGGAAGAGTATGGGGTATTTTCTATTCCTTGTTTAGTAGTATTTAGAGGTGGAAGTGAATATACTAGAAGTATTGGTTTAAGACCAAAAGAAGAAATTGAAGGTATGCTTGGAGGAGACTAAATGTACGATATTATAATAGTTGGTGCAGGACCTGCAGGACTTACTAGTAGTATTTATGCTAGAAGGGCAATGAAGAAAACTTTAGTTTTAGAGGCCGTTAGTTATGGTGGACAGATTATAAATACTTTGTCAATTGAAAATTATCCAGCTAATCCTGGTATTTCGGGTTTTGATTTTGCAACAAAACTTTATAATCAGGCTAAAGAAATGGGAAGTGAAGTTAAATTTGAAAAAGTTACGGAAATAAAGGATAATGGCGATTATAAAGAGGTGATAACTACTAAGGGTATTTATGAAACTAAAACTATTATTTTAGCTACTGGTTTAGAAAATAGAAAACTTGGTGTTACTAGAGAAGATGAACTTATAGGAAAGGGTGTTTCTTACTGCGCAACTTGTGATGGGGCTTTTTATAAAGGTAAGAATGTTGCTGTTGTTGGCGGTGGAAATACGGCTTTAGAGGACGCTTTATATTTAACTGACATTGCTAAAATAGTTTATTTAATTCATAGAAGAGATGAATTTAGAGGCGAAGAGGCGTTAGTAAATAATCTTAAAAATAGGGATAATATAAAATTTATATATAATAGTAATGTAACTAAATTAATTGGTGATGATAAGTTAGAAGGTATTGAAGTAACTAATAATGACGGTAGTAAGGAAGATATAGAAGTATCTGGTTTATTTATAGCTATTGGTAGAATTCCTGAAAATGAGAATTTTAAAAATATTATAGCTTTGGATGAGTCTGGTTATATAGTAGCTTCTGAAGATTGTCACACGAATGTGTCTGGAATTTTTGTTAGTGGTGATAATAGGGCAAAAGATGTAAGGCAGCTTGTTACGGCGGTTTCTGATGGAGCTATTGCTGCTTGTGAAGCTATAAAATTTATAAATAAAAAGAAGTAAGCGGCTTCTTTTTTTTATATTTGATTTGATATAATTATATTAGTTATGCTTTAATTATAGAACTGAAGATTAGAGTTGAAGACTGGCTAAATAGTTGATATAATATCTTATTAACAGGAGGAAAATTCTATGAAAAGGCCAGATGATATATTTTATAATTTGATTTGTAAGCTTGCTAATTATATTTTAAGTAAATTAGTTAAACCAGATATGGAAATAGACTCAGTTTGTGAATTAACTGAGGAAGAAGTAGATAGGTTGATAAGCGATTATGGAATAAAAGGTGTAATACTTGATGTAGATGAGACTATTAGGTTTGATCAAAAAGATATTCCGGAAGAAAATGATAAATGGATAGATATGGTAATGTCTAAATTAAAAGTGGTGATACTTAGTAATGGTATGTCAAAGAAACTTGAGGAAAGGTTTAACGAAAAGGGAATAGAATATATAACTTTTGGTTTAAAGCCTTTAAAGCGAGGTTTTTTAAAAGCGTGTGATATTTTATGTTTAAGGCCAGAAGAGGTTGCTGTAATAGGTGACGATTTATTTTACGATATATATGGTGGAAATCGAAATAATATGACTACTATTAAGGTATCTAATAGTAAAAAACTAGTTAAAAAAAGATGAGAAAAAGAATTGGTGTTATTGTTTAAATAAAATTTTGTATGCTTGATAATACTTGTTTAATTGTTATGTTAGATAATTTAATGAATACATTAATGGATAACTTAAAATATAAAAATTAGATTATATAATCTGAAATTATGTTTTTTCTTGTATGAATGTTTTTTATTATTTAGGTTGTTTTTTAGTGTTGTGTTGGTGTCTTTATATCCGGATTTAATTACTTTTTCTTTTTCAAAATCTGTAAATAAATTTAAATATGTAAAAACCCTTGAGAAATCAAGGGTTAATTTTAAATGGAGCAAGTGACCGGAATCGAACCGGCATCTTAGCCTTGGCAAGGCCATATACTAACCGTTGTACTACACCTGC
>AUXO018223636.1_pt1 | contig 10057 bp, 9 predicted proteins | sample 768731 | NCBI WGS metagenome assembly AUXO01 (sample SAMN02715735, study PRJNA202380) | gut metagenome | biome: sheep rumen | host: Ovis aries | place: New Zealand: Palmerston North | reverse complement strand
TACTTTTATAATTATATCAAAAAAACTAATAAATATCTACTACTTATTAGTTTTATTTTATTATATCCATACTCCGTATATTACGGCTCCCATTCCTAGTAGCATTCCAAATACATAGAACATTCTTACTATATCTGTTTCACTCCATCCAAGTTTTTCAAAGTGGTGATGAAGCGGACTCATTAAGAATACTCTTTTATGAAATGTTTTATATGACGCTACTTGAATTATTACTGATAGTGTTTCAATTATAAATACACCTGCTACTACTATTAGTGATATTTCATGATTTGTTATGATTGCTACTGCACCTAGTGTAGCTCCTAGCGATAATGAACCTGTATCTCCCATTATTACTTTTGCAGGGTGGGAATTATATATTAAGAACCCTAGGAGTGCTCCTACTAATATGAAACAGAATATTCCTATTTCTTCACTTCCTGCAATCCATGTTGAACCAAGGCTTATTATTCCGAATGATAAGAATGAAATTACTGATAGTCCTCCTGCTAGTCCATCTAAACCATCTGTTAAGTTTACTGCATTTGAACTCGCTACCAAAATAAATAGTATAAATATTCCGTAAAGCCATCCCATATTTATTTTTATTCCTAGTGAATGTATATTTAATATAGGTTCTCTTCCACTTTTCATATATATTATAAAGAATACAAGTGCTATTATAGTTTGACCTAATAATTTTTGAAATTGAGTTAGTCCTTGATTATTATTTCTTCTTATTATCAAGTAGTCATCTAAAAACCCTAAAAATGCATATCCTATAAATACAAATAATATTATGAATAAATTGTTTGAAAATTCTAATTTACCTAATATTATTAGTATTATTATTGATACAATCGTTGGTATTATAAATATAATTCCACCCATTGTTGGTACGCCTTTTTTTTCATTGTGGAGTTTGTTTAAAAACACACTTATACTTTGTTTTACTTTTAATTTTTTTAATAGTGGTATTGCAATTAGACCAAATGTAACAGCTATTATAAATGCTGTCATTAGTGCTAATAGTGATTTTGCTAGTATTAACATCGTATCCTCCCCTTTTATTTTTGTACAATATATGGTTTTGTTTCGGTACCGTCACCGTCTTTATATAGTGTGTCTGGGTTAATGTTTATAACTGGTCTTATTACACTACTTGTCGATGCATTTTTAACAGTAACAGATGCTTGATTAGCATTGTATACTGTATATGTTTTGTTTGATCCAGCATTAATTGTCCATCCAATATTTACTGTACTTAAGTAGTTATAATTCCTACAAGCACCATCGAATACTTTTTTGCAGTTTTCTTCTAGACTTGGTTTTAAAACTTCTTCTACATTAATTAGTCCTATATATAGATTTTTGTATGTTTCTGTACATAAGTTTAAATTTGAAATTTCTATACCTTCTTCAGGTATTTTACCTATACACCAGTCTTTTTTTACTAAAAATTCAGTATTTTCTTTATTTATGTATGTATGTTCTTTATATGCTTTGTTTAAATCTTCTAGTATTCTACTGATTGAAAAATCGTTTTTTCCAGTATTTCCACTTCTTTCAACATTATATCTATCGTCCCATACCATTTTTTCTGGTTTTTTATTTATAAGAATCATTTTAATACTTCCGTCATCATTTATCTTTAGTATTCTCCATATTTCATTATTGAATTTAACGTAGTTGTTTACGTATTCACCTTTGAATATATATTCGTTATTTTCTTTATATAATCCACTTTCTGTTCCAACAAGATTTTCTTCTATTATTTTTTCATTTAATTTTTTACTTTTATATGCATTTCCACAGTTAAGGTATGGAAAATAAGAATATGATTCTTCATTTTTATATATTTTTACATATCCTGTACATTCAACATTTTTATCTACCATTTCTGAAAAAGGTTTTAAATAACTATTTTGAATTAGTTTTTCTGCTTCAATTGATATTACATTTTCTTCATTTTGTTGTAATTGTTCAGGATATTTTTGATAATATTTTTTTGCTGCATTTACTAATTTTGTTTCTACATCTGAATATCCTGACGCTTTTTTCTCCTTTTTATTAACTATTACTACAAGGGTTATTATTATTATTACTAATATTAAAAAACCTATTAATATATATATATATGAACTTTTTCCTGTTGTTTTATTATAATCGTTATTTATATTATTATTATCAACATTGTATGTAAATTCTTCTTGATCTAATTCTTCTGTTTCTTCATTTATTTCATCTTTTTGTTCAGTTTCTTCTACGTTTTCTTTTTTGTTTTCTTCTTCCATACTGGAAACCTCCTTCAATGTACATAGTATATCAAAAAGTATTTGTTTTTGCAATAATTTACAGTATTTCTGTTATTTTGGTTCTATATATTTAACTCCTATTGACTCTACATATTCTTTTATTTTTATTTCACTTAGTTTTTTCCAATTTTCTTCTTTATAATACCAATACATATCAGAGCTGTTATTAATGTATGCTCCTTCATAAAGAACGTTTTTTACGTTGAATAGTTTATTTGGTATTCTTATTACTGCATAATAGTCTTCAAAATTATATATTTCACCATTTATCTTGTTGTTTGCAGTTCCTGTTTCAAAATCTCTTGTGTAAAAACGATAGTATGGATTTGTTTGTTTAATATACATGTTAGACCATGTGTCTGCTATTTTATGTTCTGTTTTTAAATCTTCATATGATTTACCTGCTGGAACTAATATTTCCCATCCCCTTGATGTCTCATTTCCTGAACTATTGTGATGATTACTATATATTATTTTTGATACAGCTCCGTAGTATCCAACAGCATATGCTTTTTGTTCTACTAATTGCCAATTTTCATCTCCCATTACTGTTCCATAGTTTTTATTTGTATCTCTCAATAGTAATACTCTTAATCCGTGTTGTTCATATCTTTGTTTTTCGTATAGTGATTGTTCTAAATTAATATTTCTTTCAACATATTTTCCATTTGTTGCGCCTGTATCGTCTCCACCATGGCCTGGGTCTATTACTACATCATATAAATATTCAAAATTTTCTATAGTTATATTTACTTTTGATTTTTCATAATTCATTGTTACAAGTTTATTTCCTATATGAGCTCTTACTATTCTTGAATACATGTTCATATTATTTGTTAATGGTTCTAATTTATTATTAACTAAATATAATTCATATGTTCCATTTTCTAAGTTTGTTACATCTAATAGTAATTGATAATAGTGATTATTTGTTTTTTGTGTTTCTACTGTTAGTTCATTTCCTGTTGTTTTATTTTTTAATAGCATTTGATATTTGAAACTATTATCTTGTACCATTCCTTTTATAAATAATCCTTTATCTGTGAATTCGTTATATGTAATGCTATTTGTATTTGTTACATATGTGTTTTTTACTTGTACTGTACGGTATGTTGTTGATTCATTTCCGCTACTATCTTTTACTGTGTATTTTATTTGATAGATTCCTGGAACTTTTGTATTTATATTGTTTTCTATTTCTACTTTATCTAATAAATTCTCATTTGAATTATCAGTTACAAGTACACCTGGTTCTTGATATTTATCATTTACTAACATTGTATATACACTTTCACCTAATGTTTTTATTGTTGGTGCTTCTGTATCTATTACATTTATTGTTCTATACAATGTTTTTATTTGATTTATATTTCTTGTGTATGTGTATACAACGTGATATGTCCCTACTTTTGTTAAGTCTAGATTACTTTTATCAATTGTAATTTCATCGCTATGGTCTTCTCCATCAATTAGTACTGTTGCTCCCATTTCTTCATAGTTTTGATTTACTTGTACTGTATTATATTCTGGATTATTTATTTCAAATTTTATATTATCATTAATTTCTGAATAAGTTAAGCTTGTTTGTTTTTTCCATTCATTTTCTTGTTGCTTTTTATTTATCATAAATACACCACTTAGTGTTACTAAAAGTGTTAATGAAGCAACTGTTACTATCGCTGCTGTTTTTGTTGTTAGTTTTTTTCTTATTTTAGTTAATAAGTTTTCATTTAAATTATTATATTCTTTTAAGTTAAGAGGAGTTTCATCTTCAATTTCAATGATTTCGATTTCATTGTCGTCTATTTCAATTATTTCAATATTGTCATCAAATCTTCTATCCATATGAATTCCTCCTTTATTCTATTATCTCATTTTATATAGCTATATTAAAGGAATTTATATAATAATATCGTTAATTTTACACATAATTTGACATTTTTTACAAGAAAAAAAGATAGAATTTATTTTCTATCTTTGTAGATTTAATTCTAATCTTTTTGAATTATACTTAGGTGGTCTCGTCATTTCATCAAATCTATGTATGCATAAATGTGTTGTTGCAGCTTGTTCACAGTCTCTTATTGTTTTTGAATCATACTGCATTATCTCAGTAAATACTCCGTTAGGCTTAACATTTTCTTGATTTGTTCTATATTCTGGTTCTATGAATTGTGTAACCATGTCAGTAAATTGTTTTAAAGCTTCTTCATCTTGTCCTGCTTCAATTAATTTGCATACTGGTTTTATTGTTCTTTCAAGAAGTATTTTGCAGATTCTTTCATTGCCTCTTATTCTGTTTGCTATGACAGGTCCTATTGCATTATATATAGCTAATTGTTCTTGGTATTTTCCAATTCCAATCAATTTTTCTTTAAAGCCTTCTGAAATTCTTATATATTTTGGTTCTTTTAATGTATCACATACAGCTGTTACTATATGACAACCGTGATATTCGTTGTATACTGCACAATCTCTTTCTGCATAATAACTATCTCTGCAATATTTAGAATACCAATCTCCGCCTGATTCTCTATTTCTTCTTTCTACTGCTCCAGAACTTACGTTTCCTTCTATATCGCATTTATCATAACGAAACAATCCATATGCATATTCATAATGACCGCATTCTGCCATGCTCATCCCCCTCTCAAAGTTGTTAAATATTATACACTTTTATTATATTTTTTCAAGTATTTTTTTTAGTTTAAAAATTTGTGAATAAAAAAAGACTTATGTCTTTTTTCATATATTATTTTCTTTTGAATATTCCTTTAACAATAATACTTATACATTGATTGTATAATTCGTCTGCTTGATCATTTGATATACCTAATCTAACCATAAAGTCATTACATATTTTTATTTTATTATTTTTTCCAATAATAAAATGTTCATTTAGAATATCGTTTATAATATTGCAGTCTTTTTCACTTTTTTTTGTTACTGTTCTTAATTTTTTTCTTATATCTTTCATTTTATCACTCCTTTATTAATGAATATACAGATATTTTTTTTATTTTTCTTGATAGTATTATTTGTAATATTATTGTGCTGAAAAGTATTATTAATCCTATTGTAATATATAGCATTACTGGATAATTAAAGCTAACTTTATATGCTCCGACATTTTTAAATATGAATGTATATATACTATTCATAAATATTTTGCTTAGTATTATTCCTAGTATAATACTTATTGTCACTCCTGGTAAAAATCCTCCAATTATGTGACTTATTAATTGATTATTTTTATATCCTAATGATTTTAGTATTCCAAATTCTGTTTTTTTCTTTAATATTATTGATGTTGTTAGTATAAATAATATTAAGTATACTAGTATTATTGTTATTACTATTATTACTATGCTTATTATGCTTACAATTGAAACATACATTGTTAATGCACTCTTCATAGATTCTGCATAGTCTAATGATGAGTTAATATTTGACTCATATGTTTCTTTTACATGATTAATAAATTCTGATGATTTGGATTCATCATTTAGATATATGTATAAGTTGTCTGGTTGATAAGTTTCGTTTAGATTTTTGTATCCTTCTAGTGTTAATTCTACTACTTCCCCAGAATAATTTACTGATTGAATAAATCCAACTATTTTATATTCATGAATCTTGTCATCTTTTTTTATTGTTATTAAATCGTTTATTTTTAAATTATATTTTTCTTTGATTTTGCTTCCTAGCGCAATTTCATTTGAATTACTTGGATTTTTTCCTTCATAACATATATCATTTGCTAGGTTGTTGAAGTTTTCTGCTATAAATGCGTTGTATGTATTATCTTTATAATTTATGACTTCTTTATCACTATAATATATAATGTTTTTTACGTTTTCTAATTTTCTTATTTCTTCTTTTATATCGCTATTTACATTTAGCATTACATCTGGGTGTTCTTCTACTAATGTATTTATAAAGTTTATAGGATTAACATTAACATTGTAATATAATGTTACTACGAATGATACTATTAGTGTTATAAATAGTAATACTATACCTAATAGTATATTTTGTTTTTTTGAATTTATAAAGTTCTTTAGCATTATTATAATATTAATATTTCCTTTTGTTTTGTCTACTTCAAAATGATTCTTGCTTATTTTGGTATTTTTTATTTCTCTTATTGCATTTATTGGATTTAGTTTTTTTATTACTTTTGCACTTGATATTGTAAATATAAGTATTAATGTAATGCTTATTAGAAATGATATTGTATTTGTTACCATATCAATATTTGGATTCCAAATAAATCCTGATTGCATTTCTATTATTTTTGATATTAATGGGATTATTATTAATGACAAACCAATACCTATTACACTTGATATTATCCCACTTAGTAAGTATGGACAAATAATTGATATTATTATTTCATTACTTGTATATCCTAGTGCTTTTAGAACTCCCATATTTTTTATATCTTCTTCTATTGATTCTGATATTTTAAATTTACTAACTAACAAACTTACTAATAGTATTAAGACTGAGAAGAAAGTTATTATTGTTACTAATATATTAGCAATTGCTAGTCTTTGATTTTTTGCTTGTTCATCATAGCTTTTATTTATTATCATTATATTTTCTTCGCTTAAATACTTTGATATTTTGTTATATACTGTTTCGCTATCATCTGTTTCTATTGATATTGTTACAATTTCATTATATGGATTGTCGTTCAATAGTTTTTTGTATGCATCATCGGATAAATATTGTGGAATAATTGATGAACTATAGTTTCCATATTGCATTTCTTCTATAACGCCATCTAGGGTATTTTCATATTTGTTATTATTTATTTCATATTCAAACTTATCCCCTAGTTTTAAGTTAGTGTGTGTATATATGTAATATGATAGATAAATACTGTTGTTAACATTATCATTTGATTCTATCACAAGATATTTGTTTAAGTTAAATGTGTCTTTTAAATTATAGAAAACTATATTTTGATCTTGCTCAGCTCCATCCATATTTATTGGAATACTCGCCATTATTCCTTTTTTATATTCTACTTGTTTTACATTTTCTATATTTTTTATATAGTTTATTATTTCTTCTTTGTAACTTACGCTACTTATATTAAATGAAACGTTGCTTGTTTTTAGTTCATTGAATTTTTTTTCATATGCTTTATCAATATTATTTTTTACTACTGATGCACTGTTAAAAAACATTATTGATATAAAAAGTATTAACGAAAATGATATTATATCTTTTATGTTTTTTTTAAAGAATCCTTTTTGGAGTGTTAATATTTTTTTCATATTACCACCCCATATCTTTTAAGAATTTATCTAATTTTTCATTTCTTGTTTTCGATTCTTCTGTGTATTTATCAAGCTTTAGTTCACCAAATATTTTACCATCTTTTAGGTATATAATTCTATTTCCTCTTAGTGCACTTTTCTTATCATGCGTTACCATTATAATGCTTTGTCCGTCATTATTAAGTGATGTTAGTACATCTAATACTGCTGTTGAGTTTTCTGAATTTAATGCTCCTGTAGGTTCATCAGCAAATAGACAAACTGGTTTATTTATGGCAGCTCTTACTATTCCTGCTCTTTGAGCTTCTCCACCAGATATTTGATTAACATTTTTTCTTATTGTTGCTTCTTTTAGATTTACTTTTTTGAATAATAATTTTGCTTGGTTTAATATTTCTTTTTTATCATTATTAACCAATAGTCCAGCTACTAAAACATTATCAAGTAAACTCATTTTGTCTAACATATATACTTGTTGAAAAACAAATCCGCAGTTTTTTCTTCTAAATACAGCTAATTCGTCTGGACTCATTTTTGTTATATCTCTATTGTTGAAAATAATGCTTCCTTTTGTTGGAGAATCCATTCCCGACAAACTATACATTAATGTAGATTTTCCTGCACCACTTGATCCCATTATTATAGTAAAATCATTTTCATAAATATCTAGATCTAGATTATTAATTATTGTTTGTTTTACCCCGTTGTTTTCAAATGTTTTAATTAGTTTTTTTGCACTTATTATTTTATTCATTATATCCTCCTATTAATTTAATTATAAATTTCATTGAATCTTTTTTTGCACCTAATACTTTTTCTATTGTATCTATAAATATTTCTATATAATCTTGATCAAATTCATTATTATCGAATAATTCTGTGCTTAGTATTAATATTATTCTTATTCTCTTTTCTATTTTGTCGCATTTAAAAATCTTTTTTTCATTACCTTCTTGAACTACTTCTTTTAAAATTGGAATAGCAGAATCAAGTATTCTTTCATTTACTTTTTTATGCATTTTAATGTTTCCTTCATTATTGAGTGCATCTATAATACTGGATTCATTGTACGCTGGTCTTAATGAGGAAATAATGCCTAATAGTTTTCTTTCTACGGTTAAATTTTCTGTTACTATTTTTTTTGCAAGTTCTATTTTTTCTGTAATCATTTTTTCTATTACTTGATCTAGCATTTCTTCTTTGCTTGTAAAATAATAATAATATGTTCCTTTCGCAATATTTGCTTCTTTTATTATCTGATCTACACTTGTGTTATCATATCCTTTTGTTATAAACATTTTATAAGCTATTTGAAGTAATTCATCTTTTCTATTGTTTGACATTATACCCCCTCTTTTCGACTGATGGTCGGTTTTCATAAATAATTATAATATATATTTTTTTGTTTGTCAACTTTTATTTTTTTGTTTATTTTCAATAATAAAAAGATAGTAAAAACTATCTTGAATTTATGTATTTTATTTTTGCTTTTTCATAAAGAAAAATGAGTATATATGTTAAGTGTATGATATTTATAAATACTTATTTGTATTATCGTGCATTTGCATTAATAATGTTTTATTAGTATCTATTATTAATCCATATGAGCCTATATGTTTAAATTATTTCATATAATCCTCCAACTATTTTTATATAGATTTTGAAATTTGTCTATCTTGATTCTCACTATATTCATCCATTTCTTCATAGCTCATATGATATGGATATTTAATTTGTTCAAATATTTCTATTTTATTTAGTTCTTGTTTTGTTATATCATTTTGTATTATAAATTTTTGTCTGATATCTTCTATTAATTGTTCATATGAGTTATATTCGTGTATTCCTTTTTCGTCATACCACGCGTTTTCAAACCAATAGTATTTATTATTTTCTTTATATATAAGAAATTGGTGTCCTGGTTTTGAGTCTTGTCTTTGTATTTGTATTACCATAACTTTATGTTCATAGTTATTTTTAGAAAACCATTCTCTCTCAAATTCGGTTTGATCTACACATATTCCTTTTTTATATTTTAATACTTCTTCTGGAGTCATCAATGAGTAGTTTTCATACATTTCTGGTGTTAGTTCTTCGTGAAAGTTACCTTGTTTATCCATCCATTGATATTCAAAGTCGCTCATAAATTCTAATAGTTCTTGTGGCGTTTTTATCATAGTGCACCTCCTTTTTATGAATATTTATTTAATTGATTTATACTTTTTTCTAATACTTTAAAGCCATCTTCTATTATAGAATTATCTGTTAAATCTATTTTTATTTTTCTTAATAAATCTAGTGAGTATGTATTACTTCCTGATGATAAGAATTCTATATATTCTTCTTTTGTTAGTGTTTTTGTATCTAATAGTTCATTTATTAGTATGCTTGAAATAATTAGTCCTGTTGCGTATTTATATGGATAATAGCTCCATCTAAATAAGTGTCCTA
>AUXO017496862.1_pt1 | contig 10057 bp, 1 predicted proteins | sample 768731 | NCBI WGS metagenome assembly AUXO01 (sample SAMN02715735, study PRJNA202380) | gut metagenome | biome: sheep rumen | host: Ovis aries | place: New Zealand: Palmerston North | reverse complement strand
TTTGCAGCAGAAAACGCTAGTCGTGGTTGGAACGCATACAACGGAGCATTATACGAAGAAGGCTCAGACGGATATAGCGCAAAAGCAAAGAAACAACTAGATAGTGATTATCAAGACTACTTGCTTAACTACATCAGACAAGCACAAGGCTATGAAGACAAAGACTGGTTTAGCAAGAAACAGAAGAAATTAGGTTATTCAAACAGAAAGCACTAGGGGTTTAAATAAATGGCTAAGAAAAAGAAAAGATACGGTTATAAAGACGGAGACGAGAACGCAAGATTTGCGCCAGGTGGAAGCGCAGCAAGTGAGTGGGAAGAAGAACAAAGACAGTCCTTTACAATGGGACGTACAATAAACCCTTCCGACACAAGCAAAAGATTTAATACAGAACAAGATATAGAAAACTACAAGCCTATAAAGACTGAAACATACCAGTCATATATGGCGCAAAAGTTAGCACAAGCAAAGGCTAATAACCCTAAAAGTAGAGTACACATAACTGCTAATGACCTTAGCAGTTATTCTAATGCAAGGGCAAAGTTATTTAATATAGATCCTACTGCTGAACTAAAAAGCCAGAGCGAGTTTACATCACAGTACAAGTCTAGCGTTGATAAAAAGGCAAGACTTAACGATATGGTACAACTAGCACAAGGACTAGACTTAGGAAGCACACAAGACTTAGTTAGAAAATCATATAACGACTTAGGCGCAGTTAAAAACTTAGCAAACACTAGAACTAATGCTGAAGGACTACTAAAACGAGTAGAAGAATATCGTAAACTATATGGAGACTCTAAAGAGTTAAAGGTACTAGAAGACAGAGCAAAAGGTATAGCAGACTATATAAACGCTAACGCTAAAGGTGGTAGTGCTGTTTCTGACGTTGCAAATGAAGTTATGACTGCACCTAATTTTGAACAAGTAGATAAAGCAAAAATGCGTGGTACAGTTTTAAATGAAATGAACATGCGTGATAAGTATGGAGATCTAAACTATGACGAACTTAAACGCCAAAACGCCAAAACGCCAGTAGAAAAAGAGTGGATAGATAATAGAAAATGGCAGATAGGAACACCAGAACAGTTAAAACAAGAGTATGCTGCTGCTAATGAAGAAAAACTAAAACTACAAGAAGAACGAGATAATATATCAAATAGTAATCGTATGCCACTAGGTAATCAGAATGGTAAAGGGTACGAGAATGAAGAAAAGGCAAAAGAAGCACGTATTAAACAGATAGATAATAGATTAAGTGAGTTATCCAAATTTACACAAAAGTATAGAAAAGAAATAGAAATACCAGAAGAAATGTCACGTTTCAATTCTAAGGAACTACCAGGACTTCCTAACAAAGTAGATAGTAAAGAAATAGCAGATATTATAGCAACTGAGTCTCAGTATGATGATGATCAGCGAGAATACCTAAAAAGTATGCTATTAGAACGTGATGATGCACTAGATACATACAACTATATTGAAAGTAAATTATCAGACTATAAGAAAAAAACTTATGGTATAAATGATGATTCTAAAGATACAGACAGAGATACATTTACACGTTATAGAGATTTACAATACGAACTTGCAAGACAAATAGCACCAGACTTAATAGATAAAATTGCAAATGACGTATATGAAAATGACGATACCGACCTTAAAGGAAAGTACAAAAATGAACTAGCACAGTTTGGTGAAAGACTAAGTAATGACATTTATGAAGCTGCTAAAAGACAAGGTGAAGAATATTTAACAGAATATTCAGAAGCACAAGCATATAGAGAAGGTGAAGAAGCACCAGTAAGGTCTATACCAAAAGGAGCATTACAGAGAAACGCAGGTGGACTAAGTGCGTTTTTTTCTAATATAGGTAAAAACTTTGAGTTTAATACAGATGAGAGTAAATTAGATCCAGTAGATTATAACGCAGGTGGATTTAGATTATTAAAGTCTGGACAAGCACAACAAGAAGGTGGACTACAAGCAATAGATAATGAAGCACTACAAAAAGTCTATCAAGCAATAAATAGTGGCGCAGATATGGGACTAGCAACAGCAGAAGCAGCACCTTTATTTGCTATACCAGGAGTTGGTAAAAAACTAGGAGTGGACGCTATCACTTTTATTATGGGTACACAAGCTGGAGCAAGTGCTATGTTAGAAGCGCATGAACAAGGAATGAGTGATAGAGAAGCCTTGCAGTATGGTTTAGTAAGTGGTTTAGATGAAACTGCTGGAGAAAAACTTTCAGTAGAAACTATCTTAAACGCAGTAAGTGGTGGTAGAGCAAAAGGACTAAAAGGTTTTATAAAAAAGGCTGGAGAAATTGCAACAAAATCATTTATAGCAGAAGGCTCAGAAGAAGTTGTAACAGATCTCTTAAATCGCACTTATGACGATATGGTAAACAAGGATAACTCTTTATATAACAGACAAGTTAAAGAGTTTATGAAACAAGGCTTAACTAAAGAACAAGCAAAACAAAAAGCAAATGACGAGTTTATCAAACAACTAGGTGATGAGTTTACTGTAGGTGGTTTAGCAGGTTTATTGTTTGGTGGTGGAGCAACGGTAGTAAATACTGCTGCTAATGTTGCTGCTAATGCTAAAGCAGAACGTAATATCAATAAAGACGTTGGTAGTATTATCAATGAGAGTTTAGATGCTGGTAATTTATCAAATGAAGATATAGACTATATGGCTGACGTTGGTTTAGAATCCAGCGTACCAGAGATAAACAAAAAAGCCACTGCTATTAAAGAAAAACTAAACAAGGGTAAAGATATTAGTAATGCAGAGATAGGCGCACTATCAAGGGATTTAATAATTGCTAATGAAGGTATTGACTTAGAAGCACCAGAAGAACTAGATACTGTCCATAGAAAAACTATGGTAGAAGAACTAGCAAAAGAAAGCAGTATACCTAATAGCGAAATAGACAAAATGCTTAATGCGTATGATGAAAGCGTAAATCCTAGATTATATGTAAACAATTACAATATGTTTTACACACTAGGAAAAGACGCTAACTATCGAGCAGAAGGCAAAAACGGACTAAGTGACGTGTTTGAGAATATGCCAGATTATGTAGACTATGCAAACGAGATAACCCCTAATGCAGCAGGGGTTGCTTTTAGTGCTGGAAAGTCTAGCGTATCTGAAATACCACAGATAGATCTAAACACTAAACCTACTGGAACATTTATAAATGAGACTAATATAAATAATGACGTGACTTCCTATATGGCTGATTTATCTAAAAGAACTGGACTAGATACAGTGCTAACTAGAGATTTACCTAAACACTTAGGTACACAGTCAAGGGGCGCAAGTGGAGTAGAAGGTTTTGCTAAGTTAAAGAGTGGAAGAATATTTATTACACCAGAAGCAGACAATGCGCTAGTAGCACTACATCACGAAGTAGCAGAGCAAATGAAAAACCTAATCCCAGAGAAGTATGCTGCACTAGAGAAGTATGTAACAACTAAAGGTTATAAAACAATAGGCGCAAATGCTTTTCAAGACGTTATAGAAAACTACAAAAAAGCATATCCAGATAGTAATGAGACTGAGTTAAGAAAAGAATATACTTGTGACTTGTTTGCTACACTTATGACTTCACCAGAAGCTTTTAATCAGTTTTACGAAGAAGAATTTAGCAAGTTAGATCCGAAAGAAAAACAAAGTATTATTGACACGCTAAGAGAACTTATCAATGCGGTAATTGCTAAGTTAAATGAGTTTATGGAAAAACGTGGAGTAAAGGCTAACACTGAGTTTGCACTAGACGAAACGGAAGAAGGAACTAGCGAACTAAAGACAAAAGATGATGCTATTAAATATGCACTAGACTTATACCACGAACTAAAGAATAAGATAGACAGTGTAGAAGTAACTGAAAGTGAAAGCACAGAAAAAGATACACAATATAGCAAGAAGTCAGAAGTAGATAGCGAAGGTAACGAACTATCAAAAGAGCAACAAGAATACTTTAAGGACAGTAAGGTTAGAGACCGAGAAGGCAACTTGCTTGTGGTATATCATGGAACACCTAACGACTTTAATATTTATGACAAGAACAGACTAGGCGAAACAACAAAAGCAAAAGACGCTACCTTAGGTTTTCACTTTACAGATAACAAAGAACTTGCAAAAACATTTATTGATGAAAAAGGAACTGTAAAAGAACAGTACCTTAATATCACTAACCCACTAGATATTTATAAGGGAGAGAATGTAGCAGACGATCTAATTTACATATTAGAAGGTAAAAACGACGTAACAGAAATAACAGACTACTACGACGACAACGAAGACTTTTTAATCGCAGTATTACAAAACTTTAATAATGAAATAGCCGAGTTAAAAGACAAAATGGCTACACCAGAAGCAAAGGCACGACTAATCGAAAAAGGCTACGACGGAGTTATTTTACCTATACAAGCAACTGATAAAGCTGCACTTAGACTAGAAAAGAAAAACGCTAGTGGACTAGAGTATATAACATTCAATTCTAACCAAGCAAAAAACATAGACAACAAGAAGCCTACTGAAAACGACGACATACGCTATTCTAAGAAGTTAGAAGAAGAATACGACCAGGCAGTTAAAGACAATGACGAGCAGAAGGCAGCCGAGATAGTAGAGCAGTATGCTAAGAGCAAAGGATATGATACTAAAGTGTATCATGGTACAAAGCAATTTGGATTTACACAGATAGACGTAAACGAATCGGACGATAATATATCATTCTTTACAACAGACGATATAAGACTTGCTCAAACATATTCTGGAAAAGATGAAGTGAGACGAATAAACAAGAGTAAAGGTTTTCAACTCTTATCAAGAGAAGAACAGTTAGATTTATACAAAAAACAATTCAATATAAAAGATTCTAACGTTCAAGAAGTTAAGCCAGGAGACGTTGATACAAGAAAACAAAATCTCAAAAAGGCTAGTGAAAAATTAAATAATATGTTTAATGAGTTAAATACTGAAGGAATAAAAGCAGAATATTTAACTAAATTAAATAACTCACTAGACGATATGAATAAAGAAATAAATAAATTATTGAGAGCAGATAATAAAAAGTTTACGACTCATCTTATGTCAGAGTTTTATCAGTTTGTCGATTTAGAGTCTGCAATATCGTGGGTAGAAATGGCTAATTCATACTTGCAAGACAAAGCAATAGCACCACAATACATATCATCAGTCAGACATATAGTTGATGATTTAATGAATGTAGGAGAATATAAGTATTATATGGTGAGAGATATTGATAATGCAAAAAACATAATCACACCAGTTAGTTTTGCAGACCTATTTAGAAATGCACAAGAACTTAATAAAGGCACTTATGAGTTTTACGCTAATACTAATAACTTTATGGAAGTGGACGCTAAAGGCGAGAACTGGAATCATATACCTTATGAAATGAAAACAAGAGAACAAAAGTATTATCAAGGACTAATTAGAAATACATCAAGAGACATAGCAGAAGACGCTAAAAACTTAGGCTATGACGGAGTGCTAATTAAAGACGTAATCGATAATGGTGGAATGGGAGAATATTCATACATAGTACCAGCAGACGTTTACATTTTCTTTAACCCTACTGCACAAGTTAAAAGCGCAGATCCATTTACTTATGATGATAACGGAGACCTAGTACCACTAGAAAAACGTTTTGATAAAAGTTATAACGATATAAGATATAGCCTTAAAGCACAGAGCGAAGAAAAACTACAACAGCAGAACAGAAGACTTAAAAAAGAAAATGTTAGATACCAGCAGTTAGTAGAAGACCTAGCAAAACAGATTAAAGGTTATTCACTATCTCACAAGGTAAGTAGTGCGCACGTAAACGAAGTGGTAACAGATTTAAGAAAAGAGTTTGACTCAACTATACCACGCCAAGAGTTATATCAGTTAGTAAGTAGTTTATATACACGTATATATAACAACAAGAATAACATAAACAACAGTGACGTTATCTCTGCTGCTGAGAATGTTATACGCTCCATTATGGACTATGGACCACTAACACAAGAAAGCGAAGGGTTGTTAAAAGAGATTAGAAAGACAGCCTTTAGTTTGTCTGAAAGTCAGAAGAAGGAAGTAGAGCATGTATACGGTAAATATGCAGACTGGTTAAGAAATAACAAGGGCAACTTTACTGTTAGAAATAATGCACTAAACATAGACCAGATATGGAACGGAGTATGGCTATCAGACTCTAACCCATACGCACACATTTTTGAGCAGTATGGTGGTAGTGAAGTGACAGACAAAGATATGGCACTAAAACTAACAGAGATAGTAACTGCTGCTAGAGAGAGTAACGGACTAGAAGAAAAGTTTATGATGTCAGAAGACGATATAGTTAAGACTTCTGCACTAGACTTATTACAAAGATACCTAGACACACCTTCACTTGCAGATGAGTTATATGAGTTAAGACAAGAGAGAAAGAACGCATATAGAGAAGCGTATAAACTAGGAAGGGCAGAAGGTAGAGCAGAGCAAGTAGCAAAGAATATGCTACGTGACGAACAAGACAGAAGTAACAGACTAGAGAAGACACTAAAAGAAGTCTTTGACAAGTTAGACAAACAACTAACAGATCCTACATACAATGTTAAAGGACACCTTGCACCAGGTTGGGAAAAAGCAGTAGCAGAGTTTAGCGAACTTATCAGTTTTAACACAAGGAATCCAGGACAATTTCAAAAGGTACGTATGGACAATGCGTATAACAGATACAGAGAAGCTATTAAAAACAATGATCCTAACGAAGAACATTACAAGGCAGAGTACGAGCGCTGGAAAGGTTTATATGAACAATTTAATAAACGAGCAGACCAAAGAATAAAGGCTATTGAAAAAATACTTAACACAGAAGAAGACGGAACAGTAGACAATGAAGTATTAAGACAAAGATTATTAAGTTTTGCTGAAAGTATAAATCCAGAGAGTGGCGAAGCAATACCATATTACAGACTAACAAACGACCAGAAGCAAGAGTTAATTACTATTGGTCGTATGATACTTCACGAAAACGAATACCAGAACAGAATACGTGGTAAGTATAAAATCTTATCCAGCAAGGGCGAAGTGCTTTATGATCTAAGAGAAGTAACAGAGCAAGGATTAAATGAGTTAAATGATAGTGGTAAAGCAAAGGGAACTAACCCACTAAGGACTTTTGCTAACTCAATACTAACACCAGAAGTAGTGTTTGACTCACTAGGTGGTTATCATAAAAACAATATCTTCAAGCAAATGTGGCAAATGGTAGCAGATGCACAAGAAGACGAGTGGTACTACCAAAAAGAAACACTATCAATTTTAGATCCAGTGCTAAAACAAACAGACAAGGGCAAGAGACTTCGTGCTGAGTTAGAACAAAGATATGACAAGAAACACTTAGTAGATATAGGTGTTAAAGGTAGAGACGCAGACGGTAACGAAGTAGACGTTTTAATACCACGTGGTATGGTACTAGAACTACTAACACATATATCTAAACCACAGAACTTAAAGCACTTGTCAGAAGGTGGCTTAACTATCCCAGACTTTAAGGGATATTATAAAAGTGATGCTACAAAGGCTTATGGTAAAGGACAGATATTAGTTGACGGTATAACTGACAGTCTATCTAACTTTAATCAAAGAATAGACGAAGCACTAGAAGGTGAGAACTTTGAACTTGCTGATAAGTTGGAGACAGAGAAGTTTGAACTAAGACAGTGGGCAATAGACAAATGGTTAAAGGTTTATAATAACTTATATTCAGAACTAACAGAATATGAGTTAGAAGTGCTAGATGCTATGCAGAAAACATACCAGAAGTCTGGTGAGTTAATGGGCAAAGTGTCAGATGCTATGTATGGAGTAAACTTGTTTGACGAGATAAACGGTGTAGCAGACTACTTCCCTATCTCAACTGATACTGCATACTTAGGAGCAGAGATAGATTATGGCGCAGGAGTAGAAGCTAATCTAGGAGCTAGTGGTTTTGCACAAAAACGTGTGAACTCAAACAAGCCTTTACTACTAGGTGATATATTTGTAACTACTTCTAATCACCTAAATAAGACTGCTAAATATTACGCTTATCTCATACCACAGAATAACTTAAATAACTTCCTTAACGGACAAGTTAGTGGTTATGAAACTAATCTCAAAAAGGCTATGCAAATGAGAGATAAGACTAAGTTAGAATATATCGAGAACTGGAAGCGTGATATGTTTGGTGGTAACAGCGTGGTTAAAGATCCATTGGGACAAAGAGCAAGTAAGGCTATGTCATGGATAAGAAGCAACTATGCAGCAGCCACACTTAACCTAAATGCGAAAGTAGCATTATACCAGCCTTTATCGTACTTTATGGCACTAACAGCAGGTGGTACTAAAAATACCCTTAAAGGCTTAGTGAATATGAAACAGAGTGATGCTAAGGCTATGATAAACGAAGCTACTAATATGCTTTGGGCAAGAGATAACAAGGGTGGTATGGTTGAGACCGAGACACTAAAGGAAGGCAAGAGTGTTATATCACAGTCCATTAAATGGTTAGACAGAGTAACTAACGGACACTTAGACTGGATTCACAACCGAGATATTTCAACTGTAACAAGACTAGGTGGAGTGGCTAAGGCTATCCTAGAAGAAGAAGGCTTAACACCAGATACAGAAGAATGGAATAAAGAGTTTGCAGTAGTATATAAAGATTTAATGACTACTGGACAGCCACTTGCAGATACAGTATACAGACCAGAGATACAGCGTAGTAAACACGAAATAGTTAAGTTTGTTGCTATGTTTTACACAGTGCGTTTGCAAATGGTTAATACTTGCGTACACGAAGTGCAAAAATACAGAACATACAAACAAGACTTTGCTAACAACCAGGCGTATGGCACAACTAAAGAAGACGTGCAAAAACAACGTGGTAGAGCAGTAAGAGCGTTAGTAGCAACTGTATTGTCACAAGCAAGTGTAGTAGCAGTACAAGCACTAATAACAAGTATGCTATATCATACTATCTTTGATATTAAAGATGATGATAATGACGTTACGCCAGAAAGCATTACAAAAGGGTTTGCTAAAAACTATGCTAAAACAATGATAGAAATGATCCCACTTTTAGGTGAAATCTATGAAGCAGCAGACTATGCGATAGATAAATTTAGTGGCAAATCTAGTTATGGTAAAGAATATGAAGGTGTATCACTAAACGGTTTAGATCTATTAACTGACTTAGTAAACAATGCTATTAACTCAGCTAAAAAGATTAAGGACGGTAAGTACACTGCTAAAGACCTTAACAAAGAACTAGAGACTATCTTTAAGATTTTAGGTATACCTTATGGTAATATTACAAAAGTAATAAACGGTGTATCTGGAAAAATAGCAGACTATATGGATAACGGAGAGTTTGATTTTTCTAACCTTCAAGATGATAAAGATAAACTAAGTATGTATGTACAAGGTAAATTATCTGACGAAGAAGCAAAAGAAATAGTGACAGAAGAAAACAAAGATAAGATACAAAATGCAGTAGAAAAGAAATATAAAGAAGGCGTAATAAATCACAAAGAAGCAGTAGACATTTTAGATAAGACGGGACTATATAAACCTTCTGGAAGTTTTAAGAACGTACCATACAATACATACATTGAAGGTAAAGTAGCAAGGTGGGAGATTAACGCATACAAGGAAGACTACCAGGATAGTTTAACAAGTAATGGCGCAGAGACTTCCGAAAGCAGACAGATCAGACAGAAAATTGCAGATCTAAACTGGAGAAGTGCATTTTATTCTACTGAGAACGCTAAGAAATCGCCTAGTGAAAAACTAGAAGATATGTTTAAGAAATGGCGTGAAGGTAGAGAAGATTAAAAGAAAGGGACTTTTTGTCCCTTTTTTTATGTATGCCAAGAAAACTACCCAAGTTATATGATATAAAAACCATAGTGAAGAAGGAGAAGATCTAATGAAAGTATTATACCCTATAACACTAGACGTTAAGAAAACTAACGTGCAAAAA
>AUXO013399042.1_pt1 | contig 10057 bp, 6 predicted proteins | sample 768731 | NCBI WGS metagenome assembly AUXO01 (sample SAMN02715735, study PRJNA202380) | gut metagenome | biome: sheep rumen | host: Ovis aries | place: New Zealand: Palmerston North | reverse complement strand
TTCCAGATCAATTTTGAGGCGGCGGAGACGGTCTTCAGTGAGAAGACAGCGGCTGTTCTGATCAATACGCCCAACAATCCCTCCGGCGCGGTCTACACCGAGGAGACACTCACCCGCCTGGCAGAGGTCCTGACAGAGAAATCCGCACAGTACGGCCACACCATCTTCCTGATTTCGGACGAGCCCTACCGCGAGATCGTTTTTGACGGCAAAAAGCAGGCCTATCCGGCAAAATTCTATCCCCACACCCTGACCTGCTATTCCTACTCCAAGTCCCTGTCCGTACCCGGCGAGCGTGTCGGCTATGTGGCGGTTTCTCCGGACTGTGAGCAGGCAGACAAGATGGTCGCCATGATGGGACAGATTTCCCGCGGCCTTGGTCACAACTGCCCGTCGTCTCTCCCTATGCTTGCGGCAGCTTACTGCGGTGATGAGACTTCGGATCTGTCGGTCTACGAGACGAATATGAACCTGCTCTATGATACCTTCAAAGAACTGGGCTTCACCGTCCCCCGCCCGGGCGGAACTTTCTACATCATGCCCAAAGCGCTGGAGGATGACGCGGTCGCCTTCTGTAAAAAAGCTCTGAAATACGATCTGGTCTTTGTCCCCGGCGACGGCTTCCACGCGCCCGGATTCTTCCGCGTGGCCTACTGCGTGGACACGGAAAAGGTTGAACGTTCCCTCCCCGCCATCAGGCGTTTTGTGGAGACAGAGTACCCCAACCGCTGATCAGGGCAGCGTTTTCTGTTCATACCCCGGCAGGGGGTGAGCAAGAGCGTTCCCGATGCGTTTGTGCATCTTGACGAGACAGGGGTTCTTTTACAAATTTTTGCCCTTTACATCATCTTAATGGGAGGATATATATTTCATGATTGAGCTTCTGAAAGCCGCGCTGTTCGGTCTGGTGGAAGGCGTTACGGAATGGCTTCCCGTCAGCAGCACCGGTCATATGATCCTGCTGAATGAGTTCGTGACGCTGCGCGTTTCGGCAATCTTCTGGCAGATGTTCCTTGTTATCATCCAGCTCGGCGCGATCCTGGCGGTTGTGGTCCTTTACTGGAACACGATCTGGCCCTTCAAAAAAGACCGGGAGACCGGGAAGATCCGGGTGAACCGGGAAACGATCAGTCTGTGGGGCAAGACCATTGTGGCATGCCTCCCCGCGGCTGTCGTGGGTGTCCTGGCGGACGACTGGCTGGAGGTCCATTTTTACAACTGGTTTGTCGTATCGGTCATGCTGATCGCAGTGGGCATTGCCTTTATTGTGGTGGAAAACCGCAACTACGGCAAAAAACCTGTTACCAGGAGGCTTCGGGACCTGACATACCGCGAGGCGCTCATCATAGGACTGTTTCAGCTGATCGCAGCGATCTTTCCGGGAACATCCCGATCCGGCGCGACGATCCTGGGCGGGATCATGATCGGCGTTTCCAGGACTGTGGCGGCGCGCTTCACATTTATTCTGGCGATCCCGGTCATGTTCGGCGCCAGCCTTCTCAAGATCGTCAAATACGGACTGGCTTTTTCCGGCATGGAAATGGCAATTCTGGCAGTCGGCATGATCGTCGCCTTTGTCGTATCCATACTGGTCATCCGTTTTCTTATGGATTATATCCGTTCGCACGACTTTAAGGTCTTCGGATGGTACAGGATCATCCTGGGCCTGGTCGTGATCATCTATTTCACGATCATCCGCAGGTAGGGACTGCTGTAGAAAATTGTACATTTACAGACCAGCCTGAAACGGGTGTGCGGAAAAAAAATACAGTTCCATGTAAAACAATTGAGCCCGGAGTGTTGTTTTATGCTACAATAAAAAACGGCCCGAAACATAAAGGGGGCCTGCTTGCATTCACGTTTTTATCATTTTGCAGGACTGCAGCCAACAGGAGGAAGAAATGGCAAATAACAGAAAAAGAAGAAACGTAAACCAGAAGCCGGAAGCAGCTGACACCAGGGCAGTTGTAAATGAGGAGGTTGAGGTCAAGGAAGAAAAGCCCGCAAAAACCGCAAAACCTGCCAGGTCCGCTAACAGCGTCGAGCGCGAAAAACAGCGCAGGGAAGACAGACAGAATCTGCTCCTGCTGCTGGGCGTCATCGCAGTGCTTGCTGTCGTCGGAATCGTGATCTGGGTCACATCCAAATCTTCTGACGAGGAGACCGCTGTTGCAGCTTCGACTGCAGAGGTCGCAGCTGTCGAGGCAACCGATGAGGCCGCAGCTGTCGAGGCAACCGATGCGGTAGCAGCTGCTGTGGAAGAGACCGTGACTGAGGACGCTGAAGCTGTCGAGAAGACCGAAGAGGCAGCTCCTGCAGAGGAGACCGAAGAGGCATCTCCTGCAGAGGAGACGGAGGAAGTTAAGGAGATCGTTGAGGAAGAGGAGACCGAAGAGGCAGCTTCCGCGGAGACACCTGCTGAGGAAGTTACTTCTACGACCGTGCTTGCTCCCGGAACAGTTTATCCGATCGAGGCTCCTATGAACCTGTATCAGGAAGCTTCCAAGGATTCCGCAGTTGTCATGGAACTGGTTTCCGGCTGGAGTGTTGCTATTGAGGAAGCTGCAGAGGCCGGCAACGGCTGGCACCGCGTTTCCGTATGGCTTGACGGTGCGCCCACCTACGGATACATCCAGATTCCCTGACGCCGCGGCGAATACAAATTGATTTCCCGTGCGGGCAGGTTTCGCTCCGGGGAAATCTGAAAGTAAGGCTCAGTTCTGCAAAAAGGCCATGCCTGTGCACAGCAGTGCTCCGGCATAACAGGAATCAGAGCAGGAAACGAAAGACGGTCTCCGGACAAAGATATCCGGATTTCGTCTGAGACCGGCACAGGCTTTTACCTGTGCCGGTTTTTCATGTCAATGAATATTTGCGGCAACTAACATCGCGGTGTTTCCGGCGGCAGGGGAGAAACTGCAGGCTTTAAAGTCTGTATACGAAAGGTTTTAATATTCGGAATTCCCGCCGTCCGCCGCGCAGAACGCTCCGGAATGGAGAATATATGCAGATTTCTCTGAATTTCATCCTGGAAAGTATAATTTTCGGTGTGGGACTGGCTATGGATGCCTTTTCCGTCTCTATGGCCAACGGACTGCAGGATCCGGGAATGAGCAGGAAAAGGATGCTCGGCATTGCCGGAACATTTGCTTTTTTTCAGTTTCTCATGCCCATGATCGGCTGGGCCTGTGTACATACCATTGCCGAGCGTTTCGAGGCCTTTCAGAAGATGGTTCCCTGGATCGCCTTTGTCCTGCTTGTCTTCATCGGAGGAAAAATGCTGGTGGAGGGACTGCGGGAACCGGAAGCTGTTCCGGAGGAAATACGGCTCTCTCATGGGGAACTGTTCGTACAGGGCATTGCGACTTCGATCGATGCTCTTTCCGTCGGTTTTACGATCGCATCCTACAGTCCCGCAGCTGCAGCTGCAGCCTCGGGCCTGATCGGGGTGACAACGCTGGTGATCTGTATAGCCGGTGTCCGTATCGGCAGATTTTTCGGAATGCGTCTGGCGGGCAGGGCATCTGTTCTGGGCGGTGTGATCCTGATCGTCATAGGATGCAGGATACTGTTCGGCGGAGGCCTGTGAGACTGCCTGTTACAAGTCACGTCCTCGGTAGGGCGTGAACAGATAACACAGTAATGACTGCCGGTGCAGAGGCTTTTTTGACTTATTTACTTTAAGCGTTTTTTATGATACGATACACGCACTTGCTGTGATGGATTTTGTCCGTAGAAAGGGCTGATCCACGGCCGGAAATGCGTTTCGCAGCGTCAGAATCTGCGGGGAGGAGAAAAGAAATGTCTGAAGAAAAAATGGAAACAATGAATGATTTCAAGGAAGAGCTGGAAGCTTCTTTCCGCGAACTGCATGTGGGCGATATCGTGGATGGCACCGTGATCGGCATCACAGATGACGGAGTTACTGTTGATCTGAAATATTACACACAGGGCTTCATCAAAAACGCTGATATGAGCAATGATCCTACATTCAAGGTGTCGGAAGATGTGCATGAAGGCGACGCGATCAAGGCGACGATCGTGAAGATGGATAACGGCGACGGCAGCATTGCTCTTTCCCGCAAGGCCGCTATCGATGTCCTGGCATGGGAAAAGCTGGCCGAAATGATGGAAAACAAGGAAGTTTTCACTGTGCAGATCCTTGAGACTGTCAAGGCCGGTGTCGTGACCTATGTAGAAGGCATCCGCGCTTTTATCCCTGCTTCTCAGCTCAGCGATTCCTATGTCGAAAATACCGCTGAATGGATCGACAAGGATGTTGATGTCCGTATCATTACCTGCGACCCTGAGAAAAAGCGCCTTGTTCTCTCCGGAAAAGAGGTTGCCCGTGACCGCCGCAGAGAAGAGCGCAGGCGCCGCATCGACGCGATGCAGCCCGGCACTGTTCTGGAAGGCACTGTACAGACCATCAAGCCCTATGGCGCTTTCGTAGACCTCGGTGACGGTATCGACGGTCTGGTCCATATCTCCCAGATGAGCCAGAAGCGCATCAACAATCCTTCCGAAGTTGTCAAGGAAGGCGAGAAGGTCAAGGTCAGGATCCTCAAAGTCGCCGACGGCAAGATCAGCCTCAGCATGAAGGTGCTTGAGGATGCCCCTGTTCAGGAGAAAGAAGAGTCTGTGGATGTCTCCCTCTATACCACAAAGGAGAATGCCACCACAAGTCTTGCCGATCTGCTCAAGGGCTTCAAGTTTGACTGAGAGCGCAAGGGCGTTTTCCATTGGCCGAAGGCCAATTTGGAATGGAAAAAGCCCGGTTATCCGGTCACGGTGTGACCGGTAACGACTGAGGACGGATATAGAATTCATACGGATCATGAAACGGGATGCTGCTGCATGCGGCCATCCCGTTTCTCTTTTCTTACAGGAAAAGATGTGCTATACTAGACCTCCAATGCAACGTATGTTCGATACTGCGCCTGTGCAAGGCGGCCGTATCGGGACCGGAAGAGGATTATTATGGATCATTTTGTACTGCATTCTGAGTATAAACCGACCGGTGACCAGCCCGGGGCCATTGATGACCTTGTCAGAGGTTTTAAAGAGGGAAATCAGTTTGAGACGCTTCTGGGCGTGACGGGGTCCGGCAAGACCTTCACCATGGCAAATGTCATACAGGCCCTCAACAAGCCCACACTGATCATATCGCACAATAAGACGCTGGCCGGACAGCTCTACGGCGAGATGAAGGAGTTTTTTCCTGAGAACGCTGTGGAATATTTTGTCAGTTATTACGATTACTATCAGCCGGAGGCCTATATCCCCCAGAGTGATACCTATATCGCCAAGGATTCCATGATCAATGATGAGATCGACAAGCTGCGCCTTTCGGCGACCGCTTCCCTGGCTGAGCGCAGGGACGTCATTGTCGTTGCGTCCGTATCCTGTATTTATGGTCTGGGAAGCCCCGATGAATTCAAGGGTATGTCCATTTCACTCAGACCCGGCATGGAAAAGGACCGGGATGAGGTCCTGCATGAACTTGTGGCGATCCAGTATACCCGCAATGATATGGCCCTCGAGCGCTGCAATTTCCGGGTCCGCGGCGACACGCTGGAGATCTTCCCGGCCCAGGGCAGTGATTACATTCTCCGGGTTGAGTGGTTCGGCGATGAGATCGACCGCATCTGCGAAGTGGATCAGCTGACCGGCCGCGTCCACAGACAGCTGGAGCATGTGATGATCTACCCTGCCTCCCACTATGTTGTCCCACAGGAAAAGATCAATGCAGCCTGTGACAACATTGAGGAGGAGCTGCGCGAGCGGGTGAAATACTTCAAGGGAGAAGATATGCTCCTGGAAGCCCAGCGCATTGCGGAACGCACCAATTTTGACGTTGAAATGATGCGGGAGACCGGCTTCTGCTCCGGTATCGAAAACTATTCCCGCCACCTGAATTTCATGAAGGAGGGCGAACCGCCCATGACCCTCATGGATTTCTTTGACAATGACTTTCTCATCATCATCGATGAGTCGCATATGACAATCCCACAGATCGGGGCCATGTACCGCGGCGACCGCTCCCGCAAGGAGACTCTGGTCCGCTACGGCTTCCGGCTTCCTTCCGCTCTGGATAACCGGCCGCTGGAATTTACGGAATTTGAGACCCATATCGACCAGATGCTCTTTGTCTCCGCGACCCCCGGTCCCTATGAGGAGGAACACGAGCTGCTTCGGACCGAACAGGTCATCCGGCCGACCGGCCTTCTTGACCCTAAGATCGAGGTCCGCCCCGTCGAGGGCCAGATCGACGACCTGATCGGTGAGATCCGCAGGGAGACGGACAAAAAAAACAAGGTGCTTGTCACCACACTGACCAAGAAAATGGCGGAGGACCTCACAGACTACCTGGCCGAGGCGGGGATCCGTGTCAAATATCTCCATTCCGATATAGATACCCTGGAGCGGTCCCAGATCATCCGCGACATGCGGCTGGACGTCTTCGATGTACTCGTCGGCATCAACCTTCTTCGCGAAGGCCTGGACATACCCGAGATTTCCCTCGTTGCCATTATCGACGCCGACAAGGAGGGCTTCCTGAGGTCCGAGACATCCCTCGTCCAGACCATCGGCCGTGCCGCCCGAAATGCCGACGGCCATGTCATCATGTACGCAGACAACATGACCGACTCCATGCGCCGCGCCATAGAGGAGACCGAGCGGCGCCGCGCCATCCAGCAGAAATACAACGAAGAAAACGGGATCACCCCGCAGACCATCCGCAAGGCAGTCCGGGACCTCATCTCTATCTCAAAGGAGATTTCCAGGGAGGAGGTCCGATTCGAGAAGGATCCGGAATCCATGGATGCCAAAGAGCTCACCAGACTCATTGCGGACGTCGAGAAAGAGATGCGCAAGGCCGCTGCAGACCTCAATTTCGAGGCTGCCGCAGAGCTCCGCGACCGCATGGTGGAACTCAAAAAGCACCTCCTGGAGGTCGAGAACGGCACAGCCGATTCCGGAACTGCTTCCAAAGCCGGTCTCAAAGCCGACAGCAGTGCCGGGCAGAAAAAAGCCGGGACCGGCATGCATGATATCGTCCGTTCCGCCGAGCGCGCCGCAAAACGCGGCAGCCGCCGCAGGACAGCCGGGCGGACAGAGCACAGGACAAAATAAGCGGATTTGCCGGCGTGGAGCCGCCGTCTGAAACTGCACCGGCATGAAAGGTAAATATGAGCAGAAAAATTACTACAACAGGTACAGAGAAAGAACCTGTCAAAATGCGAAAACCCGATTATTGGCCTGCCCTGGCGGAAAATGAAAAGAAGGCTCTTGCCCAGCAGGAAATTGATGCCGAGCGCCGCAGAAAGATCTATTCGGAGGACTGCATCAGGATCAGGGGCGCAAACGAGCACAACCTCAAGGGAATTGACGTGACCATCCCCCGCAATCAGCTGGTCGTGCTGACCGGTCTGTCGGGATCCGGAAAATCCTCCCTTGCTTTTGATACGATTTACGCGGAAGGGCAGCGGCGCTATATGGAGTCGCTGTCCTCCTACGCACGCCAGTTCCTGGGCCAGATGGAAAAACCGGATGTAGAGAACATAGAGGGACTTTCACCTGCCATTTCCATCGACCAGAAGTCCACGAACCGAAACCCGCGTTCCACTGTGGGCACAGTGACAGAGATCTACGATTATTTCCGCCTCCTCTATGCGAGGATCGGCATTCCCCACTGCCCCAACTGCGGGCGCGAGATCGCAAAGCAGTCGGTTGACCAGATGGTGGACCGCATGATGGCGCTGCCGGAAGGCAGCCGGGTACAGATCCTCGCGCCGGTCGTCCGCGGCAGAAAGGGACGTCACGAGAAAGTCATCGACCGCGCCCGCCGCGCGGGCTATGTGCGTCTGCGTGTGGACGGAAACATGTACGACGTCTCCGAGGACATCACACTTGACAAAAATATCAAGCACAACATCGAGATCGTGGTGGACCGCCTGGTCATTCGGCCGGGTATGGAACGCCGTATGACGGATTCTGTGGAAAATGCGCTTTCCCTTTCAGAAGGCCTGGTACAGGCCGACGTCGTTGGCGGCGAACTTCTGCAGTTCAGCCAGAGCTTTGCGTGTCCGGACTGCGGAATCAGCATTCCCGAGATCGAGCCGCGCAGTTTTTCCTTCAACAATCCATTCGGCGCATGCCCTGACTGTGCCGGTCTTGGATACCGCATGGAGTTCGACCCCCGTCTCTTTATCCCGGATGAACGCATTTCCATCAATGAGGGAGCCATCGCCGTCCTCGGCTGGCAGTCCTGTATGAACAAAGGGAGCTTTACCAATGCCATACTGACCGCACTGTGCAAAGAATACGGCTTTCAGATGACAACGCCCTGGAAGGATCTGCCTGAAGAAATACGGAAAATGCTCATGTACGGCGCAGACCGCAGTGTTGACGTCCACTATGAGGGGCAGCGCGGCAAGGGAATCTATCCCGTCGTCTTTGAGGGACTGCTCGAGAATACACGCCGCCGCTACCGCGAGACGGCTTCAGAATCCATGCGCGCGGAATATGAAAGTTTTATGCAGATCACACCCTGTGAGACCTGCGGCGGGAGACGTCTGAAAAAAGAATCGCTTGCCGTTACGGTCGGGGATGTCAATATCTATGATCTGACCTGTTTTTCCATAAAAAAACTGCAGGTATTCCTGGAGGAACTGCAGCTGACCAGGACACAGGAACTCATCGGTAAGCAGGTGCTCAAGGAGATCCGCGCCCGCGTGCGCTTTCTCAATGATGTGGGCCTGGATTATCTGACACTGGCAAGGGCGACCGCGACACTCTCCGGCGGAGAGGCACAGCGCATCCGTCTTGCCACCCAGATCGGTTCCGGCCTGGTCGGTGTGTGCTACATCCTCGATGAGCCCAGCATCGGTCTGCACCAGCGTGATAACGATAAGCTCCTGCACACACTGAAAAATCTCCGTGACTTGTGGAACACTGTGATCGTCGTCGAACACGATGAAGACACCATGCGCGCAGCGGATTACATCGTGGACATCGGTCCCGGCGCCGGTTCCAACGGCGGTGAGATCGTAGCCTGCGGAACGGCGGAGGAGATCATGGCCGTTCCGGAATCCATTACCGGCCAGTATCTTTCCGGCAAAAAATGTATCCCGGTTCCCACGGAGCGCCGCCTTCCTACGGGCTGGATCCATGTGCGGGGCGCTGCTGTCAACAACCTCAAAAAAATCGATGTGGATATACCCACCGGCGTCCTGACAGTTGTGACCGGTGTTTCCGGATCCGGCAAGAGCTCTCTTGTGAACGAGATCCTCTACAAGCGTCTCGCGCGTGACCTCAACCGTGCCCGGACCATACCCGGACAGCACGACGACATCGAGGGGATCGATCAGCTGGACAAGGTGATCAACATCGATCAGTCCCCCATCGGGCGCACACCCCGTTCCAACCCGGCGACCTACACCGGCGTCTTTGACCTGATCCGCTCTCTTTTTGCGGGTACACAGGACGCCCGCGCCCGCGGTTATGCCAAAGGCCGTTTTTCCTTCAACGTGAAGGGCGGACGGTGCGAGGCCTGCTCCGGAGACGGCATTATCAAGATCGAAATGCACTTCCTGCCGGACGTCTATGTTCCCTGCGAAGTATGCCACGGAAAACGCTACAACCGTGAGACCCTGGAGGTCCGTTACAAGGGTAAAAATATCTCGGATGTCCTTGAAATGACGGTCGAAGAGGCGTTGACCTTTTTTGAGAATATCCCCACGATCAAGCGCAAGATCCAGACTCTCTACGATGTCGGCCTGGGGTATGTCAAGCTCGGCCAGCCCTCCACGGAGCTTTCCGGCGGAGAAGCCCAGAGGATCAAGCTTGCCACAGAACTTTCCCGCAAGAGCACCGGAAAGACGATCTATATTCTTGACGAACCGACAACCGGCCTCCATTTTGACGATGTTGCCAAGCTGACAAAGATCCTCCGCGAACTTGTCGAAGGGGGCAATACCGCAGTTGTCATCGAGCACAACCTCGATGTTATCAAAACGGCAGACTATATCATCGACATGGGCCCCGAAGGCGG
>AUXO017366866.1_pt1 | contig 10058 bp, 16 predicted proteins | sample 768731 | NCBI WGS metagenome assembly AUXO01 (sample SAMN02715735, study PRJNA202380) | gut metagenome | biome: sheep rumen | host: Ovis aries | place: New Zealand: Palmerston North | reverse complement strand
AAGCAATCTGTACCGCTCCGGCGGCTCCCACCATTGCGCCGGTTAAAAGCCCCGCAGTGCCTCCCTGTGCTATTGCCTTGCTGACGCCTTCTGCTATGTTTGCGGTAGCGGCTAAAATTGACGCGGTCCACTGGAACATGGCAATTTTGTATTCTTCCTGGGCAGCCTTGCGTTTAATTTCCTTCTGTTTTTCATAATATTCAGTTTCGGCCATTTCGCCCTTGCTGTATTTCTCATCTAATTTTGCAAGCTCTGCGTCTGTCGTATATTGCAGATTCTGAAGCATAAGGTCCCCGGCTTCCTGTGCATATTCCACCGATTGCTGGGTATAGCTTTTAATTTGCTCGATTGTATCGTGCCATAATTCCGCCTTGTTTTTTGCATACTTTTCATCAATAGCCGACTTTTGTGCTTCCTTTTCTTCCTCGCTTAAAACTTCGCTTTTGTCAATTTCTGCCTTAAGGTCAAGAAGTTCCTGCTGGCTGTCGCGGTATTCCTGAATGTAGCTTTTGTCCACGTCCAGAATGTCGGCCACCTTCTGTTTTTCCAGGTCGATTTCGGCGGTCTGCAATTTCTCCAATATTTCGGCCTTGCTGTATATAACGTCATTTCCCGCCTGTGCTGCTTCCACCTGCTCCTCGGTTAATCCGTTTAGCTGATCGCGCAGCGTCTTATACTGTTCTATCTGAATGTCGAGCGCCTGCACCGGTGTCGGGTTAATCTGCATATTTTGCAGAGCCTCCAAAACTTCGGCGGTTGCCTCGGTTGCTGCCTCCAGTTTCTTTTCTGCGTCGGCTGCTGCGTCGGCCTTTTCTTTCCATTCATCAAGTATTTGTTTGCGCTCTTTTGCGGTTTTGTTGTTCTCTGTAATTAATCCATTAGACCGCGCGATTAAATCTATATATGATTGCATATAAGCGTTGTACATATCGCCCGCGCTTACTTCTTCCCCGGTCAATTCGGCTTTAAGCTTCATGCTTGCTATATTTTGATTTAAAGCCTTTGTGTTGCTATTTATTAATTCAGTCGCTTCTTCGTCTCTTGTTTTCCCGCGCTTTTCTATAATCTCGTTAGTTTTCTGCTCGGCTTTCTGTTTTTCGAGTGCGGCCTTCTGCTGTTTTTCTTCCTCTGCTGTTATGCGCTTACGCCTTCCCAGTTCGGATTCTACTAGCATGAGGGCATTTTGTCCCTCTGTTGTTAATTCCTTGCGCAGCTTTAATTCATTCCGGAGCCACTCCAAATATTCGGTGCTTTCAATCTCTGCCCCCAGCTGAGTTTTACCGGTAGAATTATTTGTATAGTATTGCGAAACGTTTGTGATTCCTTCGTCTACACTCTGCTTTATTCCGCCCCATGATAAAGACCGGCTCAATTCCTGCAGCTTTGCCTTAATGGCGCCTATCCATTTAGTAGCGGTATCGTAAAAACCGCCCCAGAAATTGTCCCACGCCTCCACTGTCGGGCTGAATAATTCCCCCAGCGCCTCCTTAAAATCTCCCTTGCTGTTCTGTGCCTGCACCGCGCTGTCTGCCATTGCCTGAGCCATTCCGCGGTATTTTTCCGCGATGATGTCGACGGCCTTGCCCTGTTCCAGTTCCTCGGTGGTTAAGTTCTTTATGTCGTTTATCTGGCGCCCAAGTGTGCCGCTCATTCCGCTATATGTCGCGTTTAAGGTCTGCACAGCGCTCTGTATGTCGGTTTGTGTTGCTGCTGCATAGTCTGCAGCCGCTGACATAATTTTTTGTATTTCCTCTTGGGTTCTTCCTGTGCTTACTAATTGCGCCATTAATTGTATAGAAGTTTCGTCACCAATATTTGAAACCTTCTGCAATTCTGAGGCGTACTGTTTCAAAGCGTCTACGGCTTCGGCGTTTATATATGGGTTATTTTCGGCGGCTACTTTAAGCGCCTGCTCTGCCTTTTCCTGAACCTTGAACGCGTCGGTACATTCGCGCATTGCTTCGCCTATTTTCTTAGTCGCTGCAATAGCGGCCACGGCTGCTGCTACGTATGGACCGCCCGCGGCTGCTGCTGAACTCATTTTGCTTGCAAAGCCTCCGGCGGCTCCGCTTGCCTCATTCAGTACCGGGCTAAAGTCCTTAGTCTTTTTGGATGTGTTAGAAAATTTTTTCCCCGCCTTTTCGGCAGCGCTTCCGGCTTCCTGTGCCTTCTTTTTTGTTTGATCTAATTCCTGGTTAAACTTCTTAGTTTTCGCCGTGCCGGTGTCGGTGCTCGCTCCCAGGTTGTTTAATTTCACCTTTAATTCATTAAGGCCGGAGTCAATTCCGCTTGTATCTAATTTTGTATTTATTCTAACTTCGCCGTCGGTGTCTGCCATTGTTTACCCCTTGAATTGTGCCATAAACTCGTCGAGCGCTTCGTCCGGTTCTTCTGGCTGTGGAAGCCTCCACGCCTCGTATTGTTTCAGCTCCAATTTGTCTATCTCTGTATTTCTGCCACTCGGTTTGTAAAGCCGGGCGTTAATTATCCGGTTTAATTCTGTATCGTGTAGCCCCTGCAATAATGCCAGGAACTTGTACCAGTGCAGGCTTGTCTCTAATAGATCTATGCCGTATTGCTCCATAAATGCCGCGTATATATAAGGCGCGTCTATGTCGTAATCTAGGACTACTTCGTCCCGCGCTTCTATCTGCCTTGGTAATTCCACCGGCGGATTCATAAAAGCGCATAATGCGCGGATTCCTTCTATACGGCTGGGCGGGATTTTGTCTATATACATAAAATCAAAGTCTTTAAGCCCTGCGTCCTTATTCTTCAGGATTTCGCGCAAACGCAGAAAATATTTAAAATCTGTGTGAATTCTGTAAAAACTCCCGCCTGCTTTAATGGCCTGCGGGAGCTTGTTCTTTTTTAATGTGAACATTTTTTATTCTGCAGGTGTGAATACGTCGCCCGCCCATGTTCCAGGCACCCATGTAGGCACGCCGGCTGCTACTGTTACGGCGCCGGTATCGTGTTCATTCAATGCCAGGTCAAAGTCGATTGACTGGTTTACTGGGTCGAGGGTTCCTAATTTCACTACGCTGTCAACAAGCCACGCCTTGTAATATGTAACCGGTGTCTCATCGTCGGTCGTGTATTTACTTGCGTAAAATGCCAGGAGCACGTTGCGGTGTGCTTCGCCACCTGTTGGTAAATGAAAAGCCATGTCAAAGATCGTCTGAAAGTCTGGCTCATCGTCAAACATTGTCAGTGACTGGCTCAGGCTTGGCTGGTAGCTGTCAATCTCTTCTTCTGGATTTTCTGAAGAAATAAAATCAAAAGTTTTTGTCTGTGGGTTAAATGTCAAGCTGTATGTTGTTGACTTTTTAATCTGGCGCCAGGTTGGTGTTGATGTTGTGGAAACGTCAATAAATGGCACGAATTTTGTTTTATGGATTAAGCCCATTTTTAAGCCTCCGTATTTGGGCGCGGGTCTAGGTATGTGCATACTATAGCCGCGCTGTAGATTGTGTTATTTTTATCGTCAATACTAATAAATTGAGGCAGCGTCTGTGCCTCTGTATTAATATAGACGCCTGTTGCTTCGTCCGGGATTGTCTGCCCGTCAAGCGCCGCGGTGATGTCGTCCGCGTATGCTCTGGCCTTGTTCCGGTCGCTGTTGCGGATGTAATAAGTGAGACTCCATTTTAAAAGGCGTGTCCCGTCTGTGTAGCGCCTTTCGGCTGCAGGTGCCGGGTCGTATCTCAAACACGCCGCGTTTTTCGCTGTGTCCGGGATTACGTCGTTATAAATTGTAAATGGGAGGGAAAGTTTATCCTCTACCCATTTATTTATTATATTAGCCACGTTTAAAGTACTCATTTACTAAAGCCGCCCATTTTTCAAGCCACCGCGCTTTCGCTGCCTCGAACCACTTACCGCAGGCGTTCGGGTTCGGCTGATATGGTGGTTTGCTATAATCGTAATATTGCCGGCGTGCGTATGGTGTGCGCCACACGATTTCGCCGGATCCTATCATTGTGTTTATTATGGCAGATTTCTGCAATTTCCCCGTTTTAATCGGGCAGAAATAATTACTATCTGCCAATATCATAGAGTCAAGCGGTGCCTGTGCCTTGCTCGCTCTTCCTTCCAGGTCGTTTTTAATTCCTGCACTGTTCAGTGTGCTTTTAATGTTGAAAGTTAAACCGCTCATATTAAAGCCGCCTCATAGTGATGAACCGCGCCGCCGTCCCTTGTGTAGCATGGGTAAACTTTCCGGATTGTGAAAGCCTGCCCCTGCCATGTTACGCGCGCCAATTCTGCAGGAATGATTGCCGGGGTAGAAACGCCGGGCATGTAATATAATGTCCCTTTGTCTCCCTCAGCTTCGCCCTCTGTGTTGCGTACTGCTTCCAGTTCCATATTTACGCGGATATTTTCCAAAGTTACCGGCTCCGACCACGTTGCGTTTCCGTCGCGGTCGTATTCCTCCGGCGCTTCGTATACTGCTGAATGAATTAATAAATTAATCATTAGCGCCACCCGTTCAATATGTCACAATAAAGTGAAAGCCATTTGTATTTTTTTGCGTTGAGGCTTTTGGCGTTTTTCTCTATCGCAATTTCGGCGGCCTTGGTGCTCTTGGTGTAGCTGTAACCACCTATAGATTCCGAAGCGATTAATCCGCCAGCGCCTCCGGCTGAACCTGTGCCTGCCTCTGTCTGTGCTTCGCTATATGCTTCCTCAATCATCATGCAGCAGGCGTCGTCAATTCCGCCCGGTTCCCGTTCCTTAATAAGGCCGTCGTTTAACAGCCCCTTGCAAAATAATACAATCTCTAATTTGTACGCGTCGAAAGCGTCGGCGTCAGGCACAATATGGCGCCCCATATCATCGCTATAATGTGTGTATGTTACGTTGTCAAATTGTGCCATTTTTCCCGCCTCGCTCTATTTCTGTGCAGGTTCTTTTCCGCCCTGCTGGTCTTTGTTTCCGCCTTCTGCGTTTCCGCTTTCGGTCTTTTTGACCTTAATCGGTTTAAAGCCCACTGTTCTCATTCACGCGCCTCTTATGTTGTAGCCTTATAATGGCAATAAATACCGGCTGTCTTGTTTTCGTATACGTCTGCGAGACCGTATTCGCGGAAGTTAAAAATCCATGCGTCAGCGTCCTGGTTGTCCTCTGGTGAGATTGCCTTGTCAACGCGGTGCTTTGTGTACTGCATTACGGCAGATTTTTCCACGATCATAAAGTTAATATCTGCACCGCCGCTTGCCTTTGCATAGCCGCCGGCTGTTTCGCCGCTCGATGTTCCGTCTTTAAGGTCAATAGCTGTGTAGAAGCGTGCCTGTGGTACCTTGATAATGTCGGCAAAGCTGCCCAGGATTTCGCGGGACTTGCTTGTGTCTACGTTCTGCGCTGCAATCAGGAGGGCTGGTGTAATAAATAAATATCTGTTTTCTTCTGAGACCTGTGCGTCGTCCATTGCTGCCACTGCTGCCTGCAATGCTGCTAAAACGTCGGTACCGGCTGAAAGTGTAGCGCCCACTTTTGTTGCTGCTTCTGTTGCATATTTTGCAAATCTGAAAGCGTCCTGTTCTGGAACTACTTTAGTACGGATAAATTCGCTTGACAATTTTCCGAAGGCCAGCCCTGCTGTTTCTTCGTTGTCCATGTTGTCAATGCTGAACTTACGGCCGCGATCATAGTTAAACTGCACGGTTTCGTTTGTCATTGTAGCGCTTCCGTCTACATAACCGGAGTTTCTGTCATAATCTCCCAAGCCGTCCATGCTGAGCTTAGGGATGATAATTTCGTTTGCATTTGCGCCGGCTCTTGCCAGTGTTGCGTCTGATTCCAGGACGGCTGTCTTTGACTCGTTCTGGTAAACTTCGTCCAAAAGGTCTACGTACTTTTTGAACTTTGCGATTGAGTTAGCCATTTTTTAACCTCGCTTAATTTGCTTTTTTTGGTGGCAGTCCCATTACTGCACGCGCCTGCGCGTCGTCGTCTACACCGCCGCCTTTGCCCATTTCAGGCACCTTTGGTGGTGTGGGAGCCCCTTCTTCCTTCAAAATGTCGGTTTTTCCGTCGGTCAAAGTCTTAAACAATTCGTCAATAGACTTTCCCTTATTCGCTTCGTCGTTTAATGCGCTTTCAAGCTGTGCGTTGATTGCGTCGCGTGTAAGGTCGTTTACAAACTTCTTGCTTCCGGTAAAATCCTTAATTTTTGCCTGCAGTGTTAACTGCTGAACCTTGGCGGCTGCGTCGGCTTTGGCCTTTTCTGCCTCCTGCTGGTATTTCTGGACGTCGGCCTTGACGGCGTCGTAGTCCTTCATTTTTTCCAGAGTGGCGTTTGCTTTTTCAAGCTGGCTCTTGATTTCGTCATAATCCGCAAACTTTGATTTTTCGCGGTTGATGTCCTCGCCGTTCTTCTTCATGACCAGCTCGATTTGTTCGGCGGTCAGTCCTGCTGCTTCCAGTTCTTCTCTTTTCATTTTGTCCCCTTACGTGTGATTATTTACGCCGGCACCCCGGCATTGGAAATAAAATAGAATTGCGCCATGTTTTACGCGTCGCGCTCCGCTTTCCTTATAGTCATAAAACTACGTGTTTTTTGCATAAAAAAAACGAGCCTTTATTAAAAATAATAAAAGCCCGTTTCTGTGTGGTTTTTAGCTCTCTGTTTTTTTATTATAAATCAATCCAAAGACTACGGCTAAAAGCGCCAAAGCTGCACCGCTGATTTCTGCAAAAATACTTTGATTGAGTCCGCCAATACAGCACAATACGCCGCCCACTGCTGCTAATACAATTATTAATACTGTGACCCATGTTTTCACGCCCTTTTCCTTTCCGTAATTTACAGCGCTAATTACAATAGCGGTAAAGCCAAAGGCGGCGCTTGCCAGGCTGATAATAATTGAACCGTCGAACTTAAAGAAATAGCCGAAGGCTACGGCTACCGCAAAAAATACGGCGCCAATAATTCCCCATTTCTTCATAATGCTTTATTTCTCCTGAATAATTCTATAGTCATTTTATGCGCTTATTTCAGCGCGTTAATTTCCTGTGCTGCCTGCGTGTCTATGATATAATCAAAGACTTTTTCCCAGTACCAATATGGCAATATTACCGCGTCCCCGTCTGTGGCTGTGTACGTTTCGCCCTTTGGCAGGAACTTAATTACCAATTCGCCGGCCGCGTTGTATGGATCCGGCGGAGTTGTTCTCGGTGCTGGTCTGTTTATTCGCGATGTCGTGCAGCTTATTAGCCATAAAATTAAAATCGCGCTCATGGTCACCAGTACGAGCGCCCGCTTTAGTCTCGTTTGCTTCTGTGGTGATGTTTGCAGCCGTCTCTGCTTCTTCAATTTCTTTTTTCTCCTCCCTTGCTTTAATTGTGCGCTGAATTGTTACGCAAATAAAACCGATTATTACAGCCACCGCAATAATGGCACCTAGATAGCCGATTAAATAAATAAAGTTATTCATTTACGCCCCCCAGCTTAATTTCCTTTACTTTGTCCATAAGCAGGTTAAAATATACCGGCGTAAAACATGCCGCGATTGCCAGCCCGCTTAAAATAATCGTCAAAGGATTAATTGGCACGCCTTCAATTATTGCCTTGATGAACTGGGCGGCGTTCCAGCCTCCTATCCAAACGGCGGCGGCAATTTGTCCCCATAAGCTCGCGCCTTTTGCTTTAATTCCTTTTGTTTCCTTTTCGTTCGTTTCGTTTTCTTTTTTTTCGTTTTCCATCGTTTAGCCTCGTTGTATTTTGTCCGCCACTGTCATTTTGAAAGCCTCAAATAAATACGGCCTTTCCGTCCATAGTTTCGGGCAATTCTTCCAGCCGACCACGTTGTGGTGCGTTGTAATTACGTTTACCGGCAGCGCGTACCTTCTGCAGATGTCGGCGCATAATTCGGCGGCTGCCTCTATTGTCGCGTCGGAAAAATTGCCGGCGCTGTCTGTCGGACAGAGCTCAATTCCGATTGTGCAATTATTCGGGCTATTGTTCTCGCTTGCGTATGGTCCAAACCTTCCGCGTGCTTCGTCGGTGTAAAGTTTCCCGCTTGCTGGATCCGGTTGACTGCTTCCGCAATGGTAAGCCACCTCGTTTTCCGGGATTGCCTGAATAATTCCGCCGTCGGTTCCGACGATGTAGTGCGCTGAGCCGTACCCGTTGCGCCCGTCCTTTCGCGCTTCAAAATAATTGCGGTTTGCTTTTGCGTCGGCTCTTGGGTTCGCTGTCCAGTGCATTACTACACCAAGGAGCCCGCTCAATTTGCGCCCCGGTCTGCTGTATGGGTTAATTGTCAGATAGTCCTTTTCTATTCTCAATTTGACGCCCTCTCTATTATTCTGTCGAGTTTGTTTTCTATCCGGGTACACGTGCCCATGATGTTGTTAACATTTGTTTGTAGCGCGTTGACGTCGCTCTCGGTGCAGCTTATTCTCTTGTACAATTCGGCAAACTTCGCGCTGGTCTTAGCGCGTTCTTCTTCGTCGCGCTTCTCGTTGGTTTCCACTCGTTCCATAGTCCGCCCCGTTTGGTGAGCCAGCTTTGCTACTGTTGCAATTATTCCGCCGATGAAGCCGGCCACTGTTATGCTAATTGATATAATCCCCGTTATGCTCAATTTGCCCCGCCTTTTAAATTCCCAGTGCTTCCCACTTTAGCCAGCGGCTCATGTCGGTTGATCCTGTGCCGTAAAAATCTAATTCAAACGAGTTAACCGTCTGTGCTTTGATTCCGATACTGCCCACGTAATATTGTTGATCAGCAGGAGCTACCGGTGTAAAGTTTGTCATATATCCGGAAACTGTATACGTAATTAATAAATTAACAGTTTTCTTTATATCTCGCGAAGTAGAGCCGTTGTTCATAGTCCCCCACTGATGTATAAGGCCGTCTGCATACACTAAATAATTATTTCTTTGGTTTGCCTCGGTGCCGTCATTTGAAGTAAAATATGAGCATAAAATAGGATTTCCCATTATCTGCCATTGTGTGCCGTTGTATACAAGGTCAAGGTGCGTATTTGCGTCGCACACTCTTGTGGATGATGTGGCGGCCTCTTCCCAGCGCCCGGTGTGATTTATAATTGATTGTAAGGAATTATTTTTTAATACTTTGATCTCCGCGCTTAATGTGTTGTTAATTCTTAATTGCAAGCCGTTTGCGCTTACGTCGTCAACCTGCGGGCAGATTAAATCTAATTTCATGCCCTGCCGGAGCGCGGTCAAGCCTGGCACTGTGATGTCTATAATTCCGGTTTCGGATGTGGTTCCAAAATAAGTTGTTGTCGCCCATTCTTTCGCGTTGCTTTCGGCTGTATCGATTGCGCTTTTAATTCCGCCGGATTTCGCCGGGTTGTCGCTTCCTGATGTTGGAGCATTGTCAAAGGTCAGCGCGTCCTGTTTTCCAGCCAGTGCGGTTTCTATGTCGTTAATATTGCCTTGCACGGTCTCCACGTCGCTCTGCAGTTCGCTTATGTCTTGCCCGTTGGCGTCTATTGCTGCTTTTATGCCGGATGATGTGACCGGCTTGTTGCTTCCGGCTGTCGGTGTGCTGTCCATTACGTTTGGCAGCTGCAGGGCATTTAATACGCCCACCGGGTCTGTCTTGTTAATATATGCGTTATAGGAACGCGGAATAATTAAGCCTTCTATCATTTCCGCCCCCTTATCCGCAAAAAGCTACATTAATTGTGCTATCGGCGCTAATACATTTCACGCGGATTCCGGTTACTGCATTAGCCAGCATTACGGTAGTAGATTCCGTAAGGGTTACGCCTTCGCCGTGGATGTTGTCCCAGTAACCGCCGGTTCCTGCTTCGCCGATTGTTTCCGGTCTGTTGCAGCATACTTCAATAATAAATGAGGCGCTCTCTGTTGGCGGGATGTGTACCGCTACAGTAACGGCCGCTACTCTGTCGGGCGGGCTTATCCACACGCCTTCGCCCTGTTCTATATCTGCCTCAACGTTGAGGCCTGTTGTTCCGGTTCTCGCTCTTGGCTCAATTCTTCCATATGTCATTTTTTAACCTCGCTTTTCTCTGCAGCAATTTCCCCCGGCTTGTCGGTTGCTTCCGCCTTCGGTGCAA
>AUXO010992636.1_pt1 | contig 10059 bp, 7 predicted proteins | sample 768731 | NCBI WGS metagenome assembly AUXO01 (sample SAMN02715735, study PRJNA202380) | gut metagenome | biome: sheep rumen | host: Ovis aries | place: New Zealand: Palmerston North | reverse complement strand
CTCGTTCTTGTGGGATTCTTCGTGGTGCCAAAGTGCATCTACGTAGTTTGTTCGATGATAGGGTGGGGAGTGAAGCATATGGTGAAAGGACGCTACAATTGGGGCAACCTCGTTGGCGTAATATTTGTGCTGCTACTGTGGATTGTGGCCTACATGGGTTTCTTTCCGGGTACGAGCCAGCTTGTGGTAAAGCATATCGACTACAGTTCTCCCGACATTCCATCGCAGTTCGAAGGCTACACTGTAACGCTGTTTGCAGATGCTCATGTGGGAACGTATGACAAGACGGACAACGGTTTCCTGCGCAAGACAGTTGACAGCATCAATGCACAGCACAGCGATGCCATCATATTTGCCGGCGACCTAATGAATGTCGAACCCACGGAGATTTATCCGCATATTGAACTGCTGTCAACCCTGAAGGCCCGCGACGGGGTGTTCTCGGTACTGGGCAACCACGACTATGCTGAATATATCGAGGCTGACGAGGCTATCAAGACGGCAAACTGCCGTGAGGTGGTCAAGCTCCAGAAGAGCATGGGATGGACGCTGTTAAACAATAGTCATCGCAGTATTGTGCGCGATGGTGATTCAATCATCATTGCCGGCACCGAGAACTGGGGCGATCTTGCAAGGTCGCCAAAGCGCGGTGATGTGCGGAAAGCCGTAGAGGGTGTGGACTCAAGCCGCTTCATACTAATGATTACCCACGATCCCGTAGCCTGGCGTGAGAAGGTAATCCCAGGCACGCATGCACAGCTGACGCTCAGTGGACATACTCACGGAGCCCAGTTCTCACTCTTCGGATGGTCGCCTCTGTCGCTGCTCGGACGTGAATGGGGAGGGTTCTACACTGAAGGTGATTCAACGGGTCGCCAGCGCACTCTATATGTAACAACGGGTGTAGGAGCATTGGTTCCCTTCCGTTTTAACATGCCCGGCGAGATTGTAGTGCTGACACTTCATAAAACAGAAAAACAATGATTAGAATTCTGTATCGCATATATCAGGTGGTCGTGGCTTTGCCCGTGACAGTCATTGCAACTATTGTCACCGCTATTGAGGTAGGTATTGGCACCACCGTCGGCAATCCACACTTCTGGGGATATTATCCTGGGCGATGGTGGGCAAAGGTGATAACGCGCGTATTTCTACTTCCAGTAAAGGTTGAGGGACGTGAGAATCTTGAACCCAACCAGTCGTATGTCTTCGTGGCCAACCATCAGGGTGCTTTCGACATCTTTTTGGTATATGGCTATCTTGGCATGAACTTCAAATGGATGATGAAATACCAACTTGGAAACATACCATTCGTGGGATATGCATGCCGCAAGTCGCACCAGATTTTCGTTGACAGACGAGGCGTGGGTGCAGTGAGGCGCATGTATGAGAACACTCGCCGTATTCTCGACGAGGGCAACTGCAGTGTAATGGTGTTTCCCGAGGGAGCACGCACATTCACTGGCCACATGGGACGTTTCAACAAAGGAGCATTCACTCTTGCCGATGAACTACAGTTGCCGGTAGTTCCGCTTACCATCAACGGAGCCTTTGACGTGATGCCGCGCACACGTGACTGGCATTTCGTGACATGGCATCCGCTGAGGCTGACCATTCACCAGCCGGTATATCCCGTTGGTAAGGGTCCGGAAAATGTACAGGCTACGCTGAACCAAAGCTATGACAGCGTTATGTCGGCATTGGAGCCGGAATATCAGGGATTCGTAGAAAATCCGGATCAATAAAATTATGATTTCGGAGTGGGATATTTGCGCGTCCAACCGTCCCAGCGCAGCCGCATCACTCCGAAGAATGCCTCGCCGAAGATTCCGCCGCTCATTTTTGACGTTCCCTCACGGCGGTTAACGAAGATGACCGGTACCTCCTTGATGCGGAAGCCAATCTTATAGGCCGTGAACTTCATTTCTATCTGGAAAGCATAACCCTTGAAACGAACCTTGTCGAGCTCGATTGTCTCAAGAACGCGACGCTTGTAACACTTGAAACCCGCTGTAGTGTCGTGAACTTGGAATCCAGTAATCATACGCACATACTTTGATGCGAAATACGACATGAGCACACGGCCAATAGGCCAGTTGACCACATTGACACCGCTGACGTAACGGCTGCCAATGGCCAAGTCGTAGCCGTCGTCGTGACAGGCGGAATACAAGCGAGGCAGGTCGTTGGGATCGTGGCTGAAGTCGGCATCCATTTCGAAGATATACTCGTAGCGATGCTCCAACGCCCACTTGAAACCTGTGATATATGCTGTGCCAAGACCGAGTTTGCCGCTACGTTCAAGAATGAATAGACGGTCGGCAAATTCGATGTGTGACATCATGCCCTTGACGATGGCTGCAGTGCCGTCGGGACTGCCGTCGTCGATGACAAGGATGTGGAAACACTTCTCGAGCGAGAACACCGCACGGATGATTTTCTCGATGTTCTCTTTCTCGTTATAGGTGGGGATGATTACAATGCTGTCGCTTTCGTACATGGCGGTCTGCGGTTTTGTTTGATGATAGTCGTTTTTAATTGCGCAAAGGTAAACAAAAAAGACGAATGCACAAAACTTTAGCCTGTCTTTTTTTGGATAATTGCCGATAAGTTAGTACTTTTGCGGGCTGAAAATGGATATAAGGGATTTAGAGAAGCTATATGCCCACTCGCCGAAGGTGGAGAAACTGGTGAAAGAACTGAACAAGAAGTCGGTAAAGACTGTCTTCCTGCAGGGTCTGCAGGCATCGTCGGCTCCGATGCTCTTTGCGTCGTTGAGCGAGAAGCGTAAGGAAACCATGCTCTTCATCATGCAGGATGCTGACGAGGCCGGATATTTCTACCACGACCTGTGCCAGATAATGGGAGAAGGTGCCAATGTGTACTTCTTCCCCTCGAGCTATAAGAGGGCTGTGAAATACGGGCAGAAGGATGCTGCCAACGAGATTCTAAGAACAGAAACACTTACGGCCATAGCAGCCAATGGTCAACAGCCAGATCGCAATTCTCAACTCTACATCATTACCTATCCCGAGGCGATAGCCGAACTTGTGGTGTCGAAACAGCAGCTCGACGAGCGTACACTGCCGCTGAATACTGGTGAAACCATTGATGTGAACGAGGTGACAGAGACACTGCGTGAATACGGGTTCAGAGAAGTGGACTACGTGTATGAACCGGGGCAGTTCGCACTCAGAGGAAGCATACTCGACGTTTTCTCGTATAACTCGGAATTTCCTTTCCGAGTGGATTTCTTCGGCGATGACATCGACAGCATACGGACGTTCGAGGTGGATAGCCAGTTATCGAAAGAGCGAAGGAACAGAATAGAGATCGTTCCCGAACTGAAGCAGATGACAGAAAATCGTGTGCCGCTGCTGAAATTCATGTCGGGCGACACTATACTCGTGATGAAAGACTTCCTCTTTGTGCGTGAACAGATAGATAATGTGTATAACGATGGTTTCTCGTCGCAGGCACTGGCAGAGCGCTTAGAAGGAGCCACCGAAATGGAGCAGAAGCAGATAAGGGCTGAGATGCAGAAAGAAACTCAGCTGATTACAGGACAGCTGTTCTCAGCTGCAGCGCTCAATTTCAGGATGATTGAGCTTGGACACCGTCATCGCAGCAATCCCGATGTAACCATCGACTTCGGTATCAGCATGCAACCGTTGTTCCACAAGAACTTCGAGATTATGAAACAGTCGTTCGGCGACTTCGCCAGTCGGGGATATAGGCTTTACATACTGGCTGACAGCGCCAAGCAGCAGGAACGACTGAAGGAGATTCTGCAGATGGACTTCATGCCGGTGAGCAAAACATTGCACGAGGGATTCGTGGACAATGACTTGAAACTTTGTCTGTTTACCGACCACCAGATTTTCGACCGTTTCCATAAATACAATCTCAAAAGCGACAAAGCCCGAGGAGGCAAGGTGGCACTCACGCTGAAAGAGATACAGCAGTTTGAACCCGGTGACTTTGTGGTACATGTGGACCATGGGATAGGAAAGTTCGGAGGACTGGTGCGTATGCCTATAACATCGCCGCAGACAGGCGAGACAACGTATCAGGAGATGATAAAAATACTCTACCAGAACGGCGACTCGATTTATGTGAGCATACACTCTCTTCACAAGGTGAGCAAGTACAAAAGTCAGGACGGAGGAACGCCGCCGCGACTCTCAACACTCGGCACAGGGCAGTGGGAGAAGATGAAGGAGCGTACGAAAAAGAAACTTAAGGACATTGCACGCGACTTGATAAAACTATATGCTGCACGCCACCAGCAGCAGGGATTTGCATTCAGCCACGATTCTTATTTGCAGAACGAGCTGGAGGCAAGCTTCCTGTATGAGGATACTCCAGATCAGCTCAAAGCCACCAACGACGTAAAAGCCGACATGGAACGTCAGCAGCCTATGGATAGATTGGTATGCGGCGACGTGGGATTCGGAAAAACCGAGGTGGCGGTGAGGGCTGCATTTAAGGCTGCATGCGACTCGAAGCAGACAGCTGTGCTCGTGCCTACAACTGTGCTGGCATATCAGCACTATCAGACCTTCAGCAACCGAATGAAAGGATTGCCGGTAAGAGTTGACTATCTCTCGCGAGCACGCACGGCAAAGCAGACAACGGAGATACTGCACGACCTGGCAGAGGGAAAAATCGACATACTCATCGGTACACATAAGATTATCGGGAAAAACGTGAAGTTCAAGGATCTGGGGCTGCTTATTATCGATGAGGAACAGAAATTCGGCGTATCGACAAAAGAGAAACTGCGTCAGATGAAGACCAACGTTGACACGCTCACAATGAGCGCAACGCCGATTCCGCGCACTCTACAGTTCTCGTTGCTCGGAGCACGCGACTTAAGTGTGATACAGACCCCGCCGCCCAATAGATATCCGATACAGACGGAAATACACACTTTCAGTGCAGATGTGATTTCTGATGCCATCAATTTCGAGATGAGCAGAAATGGACAGGTGTTTTTCGTGAACAATCGCATCAACGACCTGCAGCGCATTGCTGACATGATACACAAATATGTGCCCGACGCAAGGGTGGCAATAGGACACGGACAGATGAAACCAGAAGAGCTGGAAAAAATCGTGTTCGACTTCATGAACTACGACTACGACGTGCTACTCTCGACGACCATCGTTGAGAATGGCATCGACATACCAAATGCAAACACAATAATCATTAACGCTGCACAGAACTTTGGACTTTCAGACTTGCATCAGATGAGAGGACGCGTGGGACGTGGCAACCGGAAGGCGTTTTGCTATCTGCTTGCACCACCACTTGCATCGCTCAGCGTTGACGGACGCCGACGGTTAGAGGCTCTCGAAAACTTCAGTGACTTGGGAAGTGGGATAAACATCGCCATGCAGGATCTTGACATCAGGGGAGCAGGAAATCTGCTCGGAGCTGAACAGAGCGGATTCATTGCAGACCTTGGTTATGAGACATACCTGAAGATACTGAACGAGGCTGTGGTGGAGCTGATAAATGAGAATCCCAAGGCAACGGCCACCACAAGGCAGACGCAACGCAGAGAAGTAGCAGCTATGGATCGTCAGCACGGATTCGTTACTGACTGCACGCTCGACAGTGATATGGAACTGTTCTTCCCGGAACGATACGTGCCGAGCGACAGCGAGCGGATGTTGCTGTACCGAGAACTCGACGGTCTGAAAACCGACGACGAGGTGGAACGATACCGCAATCGGCTGCTCGACCGTTTCGGAAAGTTACCGCAAGCGTCTGAGGAATTGTTGAAGGTGGTACCGCTGCGAAGGATGGGAAAGGAGCTTGGATGCGAGCGAATACTGCTGAAGCAAAGGCAGATGGTGATGTATTTCGTATCGAATGCCGATAGCCCGTTCTATAATAGTGAAGCATTCGAAAGAATTATCACATACGTGGCACGGTATCCCAGACGCTGCAATTTCAGAGAAGTGAGGGGGAAGCGATCGATGGTGATAACAAAGGTAAATACTATCGACGAGGCGGTTAGGATTCTGAAGGATGTTCAGGGAGAACCTCAGGCTCAGCAGTAGTAGAGACAATCTTCTTTCTGAGTTGATATATCTTTACCGCATTGAGAATCTCGGCCACGCCATAGAGTAAACAGCACCATCCGAGAATGAGCATCGGAATGCCTGCTGTCTCCATAGGCTGGAACATTACGTAGAGTCCGGAGATAAATATCAATGAAGGACAAATCCAGAAAAAGAAAGGTACACTGCCATAGCGACGGGCACTGATGAGACTGAGAAACTGTCCCAAAGCCCCGAGAATAAGCAACGAACCGAGAATGTACATCAGTCCGGTGATAAATACGTCAGGTTTGAAACTGAGAAGTGCTCCGAGGATAATGCTCCCCAGCCCGACGATGGGGAATGTGGGCTGACCGCCGCTGATGATATTGCCCGAAGTGTCGGTAATGGTGTATTCGCTGGCTGTTCGGCAGGCATAGATGTATGTGATTAAGGCAATCACTCCTGAAAGCAGAAACAGAATGCCGATGGCGATAGTGATCCACATTACGGTACTGCCAGGGTATTTTATCAACATAGCACCGATAACAATTGAACATACGGCGCGGAAAATAGAGCTTTGGAATATTTGTTTCATTATATCGAACGTTTATTTTCTGCAAAAATACGAAAATTCTGCCGTTCTTCCAACTTTTTTCACTACTTTTGCATGCGCTTTTGTTTTTTTCCTAATAAACAGACACTTTGACAAAGTTATATTTGGTAAGACACGGAGAAACCGTTGACAATGTGAACTGTATAATCCAAGGACAGACACAGGGCAAACTCACGGCAAACGGCATCAAACAGGCTGAAATGCTGGCTGTTGAATTTGCCGGAATACATCTGGATGCCATTGTTGCAAGTGACCTTGCGCGTGCTATTGATACGGCTGAGGTGATAGCAATCAGGCATAGCCTCGACGTCGAGACGACAGCAATGCTGAGAGAGCGCGATTGGGGAGGGTTTACCGGAAGGTATATTCCCGACCTGGAACATGAGGTGTGGCCTGACGATATCGAGACGCTTGACAATCTCTTGAAGCGAGCGTCGGAGTTCATAGAGTGGATAAAGGAAAAACACCACGGTGAGACAGTACTCGCCGTGGGGCATGGAATTATAAATAAAGCTATTCAAGCGGTTTATCTCGGGAAAAAGATGAACGAGGTGCAGCGGATGCTGAATGCAGAAGTGAGAATTCTGGAATTGTAAGCTCACTTGTGAGCCCCACCGAATGACCCAGTACCGCGTGCGTTGCTTAAGGTCACGCCACTACGTGCGCTGCTTAAGGTCCCGCTACTACGTGCGCTGCCAAATGAACCTGTGGCACGGGTGCTGCTGCCTGCACTTAGCGAGCCTACACTGCGAGCGCCTCCCGTGTTGAATGCCCCCATGCTACGAGTGCTGACTCTTGCACTATTGACACTGCCCCTGGCAGCAAATCTACTCGTACTGCGTGCGGAATTAAAGTTGCCTGCACTGCGTGCGCTGCCAAAATTACTTGTCGTGTGGTTCGTCGTCGTGATGGTGCTCGGAGTTGTACCTCTATTGTCTGTTCTCGGCGACGTGGTGCCACCATAAGTACGGTCGTTGTGGTTGCCATAGTTGCGTTTTCCGAAATGGTTATTACCATGTGCATTGTTTCCGAGATGGTTATTGCCGTATGTGTGGTTTCCACCGTGGTGATTACCGTATGTGCGGTTTCCTATATGACGTCTGTTATCAAAATGGTCGCGCATACCACGATAAGTATGGTGGGCAACGGGGCGGTAGTGGTGACGGTGTCCGTGGTAGTAACCCAGCCCTCCGTGAACATGCCAGCTGTGCCCTCCATTGTAGGTGACGTAGAATGCCGGACGTCCGAAATAGAAGAGAGTGCGCTGCGGATAGCGAGCATAGATGCCGAAATGCCAGTAGCCTCCATCCCAGTATAATGGACGATAGAAATATGATGCTGCACAGAAAGCTTTCCACTGCCAGTCGAGCAGTATATAGCTAAGGTCGAGATTGCGGCGCTCCCAATATGTTCCATATACATCGTCGTAACTTGTAACACCCATCAGATAGTCGAGATTAATCTCGTAGGCGGCCTCGTATTGTTCGTCGGTGAGGTTCAGCTCATAGGCCATCTTGTCGGTGAGGAACAATGCCTGCTCGCGAGCCTGCTCGAAACTCATGGCGACAGCATTTGTCACTATCGTAAACATTGCCATCAGGGTTATCATCATCTTCTTCATAGCTGTATGGTTTTAATTGTTAAACATTCTTTTTTTATTTGTCATTGCAAAGTTCAGCTTTTTTTTCAGCCTATACAAGGGATTTTCCCTAAACACAGAGAGGAATTTCCCTAAAAAAGTTCTCAGTTTTAAAAATTTGTATTATCTTTGTAGCCATAAATAAATCTGCAAACAATGAAATATCGTATTTCTGCTATTATATTAATAATGTATAGTCAAATGGTGAAAGGTAATGCTGAGGTGTTACAGCCATTGGATTCACTGACATATAATGTAGAAATGCAGACTACTCTCGGTGGTGGAGACCATTCGCCCTTGTGGTTGAATGCCAACAGATACGGGCTCAGCTCAATCCATCCCAATAGTGCTTTTCTGAAGGCTGGCGTAAGCCGAGCCCTAAGTGTCGATTACGGCCGTAAATGGGGTATTGGTTATGGAGTGGATCTCGTGGGAGCCGTAAGACATACCGCACCATTCTATATACATCAGCTCTATGGAGAACTGCGATGGCTGAAGGGCGTGCTTACCGTAGGTGCCAAGGAATTTCCAATGGAACTGAAAAATCAGTCGTTGAGCAGTGGCTCGCAGACACTGGGCATCAACTCACGTCCTGTACCACAGGTACGTATCTCTCTTCCTGACTATTGGAATATTCCCGGACTACGTCGTTGGGTAGGAATCAAAGGTCATATAGCATACGGCAAATATACTGACGGCAAGTGGCAGGAGGATTTCACTCAGAGACAGTCGAGATATGTTGAGGGCGGGCTTTACCACAGCAAGGCTGGCTATATTCGCATCGGACCGAAGAATATTACTCTTGAGTTAGGGCTGGAAATGGCATGTCAATTCGGCGGCAAAAGTCATGTGTTTGAGAATGGCATGGAAAGCATTACCGTGAATCAGGGAGGTTTGAAAGGAGCGTTGAAAGCCTTCACTACAGGTGGCTCCGATGCTACCGATTACAGCATGAGCACCAATAATTCGGGCAACCATCTTGGAAGCTGGGTAGCACGTCTGAATTTCGATTATCCAAAATGGTCGCTCGGTATTTATGCCGACCATTTTTTCGAAGACCACTCGTCAATGTTCTTTCTCGACTACGATGGATATGGTACAGGTGAAAACTGGAATGTGAAAGAGCGCAACCGCTATTTTCGTTATGACTTGAAGGACATGATGATAGGTATAGAACTGAGAATGAAGAAATGGCGATGGGCAAACACCTTTGTGGTGGAATACCTCTATACTAAATATCAGAGCGGACCGGTTTATCATGACCATACACAACTACGCAACACCCACATCTCGGGTAATGACAATTATTATAACCACAATTTACAGAGCGGATGGCAGCACTGGGGAATGGTGACGGGCAATCCGCTTTACCTCTCGCCACTGTATAACGACGATGGAAAAATCGTAATAAAAAACAATCGCTTCAAGGCATGGCACTTCGGCATTATGGGCAATCCTGTTGAGAATCTTTCGTATCGTCTGCTTACGACATGGCAGCGAGGGTGGGGGCAATATGTCGAGATGTATCAGAGTCCACGCGACAACTTCAGTATGATGGGCGAGGTAATTTACCGCTTGCCCCAAAACTGGCGTGTGGCAGGAGCAGTAAGCTTCGATAGCGGAAAGATATATGGTGACAACTTTGGCGTACAGCTGACAGTTGCAAAGACGGGACTGTTGAAATTATGGAAATAAGTTACAATGAGAAAGATATTTTATTCAATGGCATTGCTTGCGATGACAGCAGCGTGCAG
>AUXO013174665.1_pt1 | contig 10060 bp, 8 predicted proteins | sample 768731 | NCBI WGS metagenome assembly AUXO01 (sample SAMN02715735, study PRJNA202380) | gut metagenome | biome: sheep rumen | host: Ovis aries | place: New Zealand: Palmerston North | reverse complement strand
GTTTTCTTGTCAATCACCGGATATATAGCCGGAACAATATGATTCTGTATTGCCTGACTAACATTTCGAATCGTCTGATCACTAATTTCCTGACCAATAACATCACCATTATTTTTTACACCAAAATAAAGCATACCGGAGCCATGTTTATTCAGTATAGCCACAATAGACTGGATACCCTCTTTCAGTTCTCCAGTAGACTTTTTAAATTCTATCTGTTCTGTTTCTTCACCTATGTTTACCATGTATTAGCTTTTCCTTCTTTTATTACATATTTCATTTTATTTATCTAAATACCCCATGACATTTAGTACACTGCTTTGCATTTCCAATCGTTGAAACAATAGGGTAAAGCTTTTTATAATCATTGTAGCACGCAGGACAATATATCACATTTTTACCAGATTCTTTTTCGCTTTTTCTTATATAAACACCTTTTTCAGTTAGCTCCAAATCATCACCAATTATTATAGATTCTTCCAATTCAGAAATTCGTTGCTTTAGTGTTTCATTTTCTTCTTTAAGATCAAATAAAAACTCCTGAATATCAAGCAATTTTTCAACAATCTCTAAGTTTTTCTGCTCTTTAGCCTCTTTTATCAAATCTTTTACTAGGCTATATATATCCATTACCGTACCCATTACTTATCACCATCTTTCAGCTAAAATCTTAATCCGCATTATATGTGCTTGGTTCAGCAACCATATCAAGCGGTGCATTTTCCATCTTCTTTCTCATCTCTCTATAAATCACTTCTGCCAAAGCTCCCATTATAGCCTGATATTTATTCTTATCTTCAAAGATTGACCTGTAGCTCTCTTCTGATTCTGCATAACTCTCCATAGCAGCCTCTCCAAATGCAGAAGGGAAGATACTTTCTGTAAAAATCACAGGATCTGTTGATATAGCAGAACTAAACAGCTTTTTATTCTTAATGAGCTTATCATGGAGTGCCCCAAGAATAACCCTATCGGCTTCAGTAAACTTACCTTTATATTTCTCATTTATCTTTTCGATAATTTCATCAAGGGTACTCTTCTTTTTGCGTCCTTCTACACCTTTCTGCTTTGCCGGTACATAAACACCATCTTTGTTTTCAAGCTGTATGGCACCTTCAAAGGTTTTCTGCAATTTGTAATACTCAAGCTTCAGTTTTCCATCCAGATCAACAGGATCTTCTTTATCAGCAGGCAGCAGACATACTAAATAACTAAGGAATAAGTATTCCTTATGCATTTCTTTATCAAACATTCTTACAACCTGTGTTATATATCCATACCACTTGATAAAGTTTCTGACCTGTCTTCTAAACTGATATCTTTCTTCAGGATTCTTAAGGTTGTATCTATCTGCCACAGGCTTAAGTACACTGGTCATCTTACCCATAGCAACATTATCCTGCTTTCCGGGCTGATTCCATACTTTTATGAATGCTTCTATGTCATCACTGTTATATATTCCATATCCAAGAAGTTCTTTTTCAGTCTGATATATCAGATCAACATTTACTTCCTGCTCAAGACTTGTCTCCTGATAGAAAGGTTGAAATGCTTTTAAGATATCATCTTTCTTATTTTCAAAATCCAGAACAAATGTATCTACCTTGCCTGGACAGGTTCTGTTTAGTCTGGATAATGTCTGAACCGCCTTAACCCCTTTAAGTTTCTTGTCAACAATCATAGTATGCAGAAGTGGCTCATCAAATCCAGTCTGATATTTTTCAGCCACAACAAGAATGTTGAAATTGTCATGGAATTCTGCTTTTGTCTGTGTTTCTGAAATATGACTGCCATCCTTTCGAACATTCAGCTTGCTCTCAGTATATTCTTCATCATGATCAGGAACGGTTCCGGAAAAAGCTGTAAGCACATCCAAGTCATCATAATTATGTTCTGCTATATATCTCTTTATTTCATTGAAATACCTTACAGCAGCAAGTCTGGAATCTGTAACAACCATCATCTTACCCTTGCCACCTATCTTATCCTTTGTTGTATTAATAAATGTTTCAACTATGACAGCCGTCTTCTGACTTATGTTATAAGGATGCAGTCTTTCATACTTCTTGATAATCTTAGTAGCCCTGCTTTCAGGGAGTTCCGGATTATCTGTTGTATTCTTTGCAATCTTAAAGCAAGTATCATAAGTCATATAATTCTGAAGAACATCAAGTATGAAGCCTTCTTCTATAGCTTGTCTCATACTGTATATATGGAATGGATGAAATGAACCATCTTCATAAGGAACTCCAAACATTTCCAATGTCTGAGCCTTAGGTGTTGCAGTAAATGCAAAGAATGATAGATTTGGATGCTTACCATGTGTAATCATCTCTTGTACTATCTTATCCGTTTTATCTATCTCATCTTCTGCTTTACCTTCTATCTCAGCATATTCTCTAAGGGCTTCTTCTGTGTCTGCAAGAGCAGTCTTAAGTTTCATAGCAGAACTTCCAGTCTGAGAAGAATGAGCCTCATCAACTATGATTGCAAAGTTTCTTCCTTCTACTTTATCTACCTCCTGATAGATAACCGGGAACTTTTGAAGAGTAGTTACTATCACTCTGACTCTATTGTTAATTGCATCCCTAAGGTCACCGGAGTTTTTCTTCTCATCTATAGTCTCCACAACCCCAAGCTTATGATCAAAACCGGAAATGGTCTCCTGAAGCTGTTGATCAAGCACTTTTCTATCTGTTACTACTATTACACTTGAAAAAATAGGCTTATCATCACTGTTATGGATTGATGCAAGTCTATAGGCTGTCCAAGCAATAGAATTTGACTTGCCTGATCCAGCACTATGCTGAATCAGATAATTTTTACCTGCACCGATTTCTTTTACATCTGCAATAAGCTTTCTTACTACATCTAACTGATGGTATCTAGGGAACAATATCATCTTTTTCTTTACTGTTTGCTCTGAACCATCCGGAAGAAGTTTCTTTTCTTCTTTCACCTGAAGACTGATGAATTTCTGAAGAATATCCATCATACTGTCCTTTTGGAATACATTCTCCCAGATATATGAAGTAGGATAACCATCAGGATTAGAAGGATTTCCCTTACCACCATCATTTCCTGCACCATTTGAGCCCTGATTAAATGGTAGGAAGAATGTATCCTTGCCGGCAAGTTTAGTAGTCATACAGGCTTCAAGCTGATCAATACAGAAATAAGCAAGAATCCTTTTATTGAACTGGAAGCATATCTCACGCGGATCTCTGTCATACATCCACTGTCTTTTAGCATTTTCTATATTCTGTCCTGTGTACTGATTCTTTAGTTCAAATGCAAATACAGGGATACCATTTACAACTATTACCATATCCACTGAATTATTATTATCTGCTGAATAATACCACTGTCTATTAACTGTTATCTCATTTGCTTTATACAATTCTGCAGCTGTATGATTAAGCCCGGATTCCGGCATGAAGTAACATACCTTGAATTCAATACCTCTGTGTTTGAATCCATGCCTGATAACATGAATCAGCCCATCCATATCACATGCAGCATTAAATGCCTGAGCAAACTTCAGCTCTGCATTAACACTGTTCTGAAGTTCAAATCTCTTCCATGCTTTCTCCTGAGTAGCTTTAATAAAACGGATAAGAGTATCTGTATATAATCCAAGCTTAGGATCATATTTATCTGTATTTGTTGTATAACCGCCTTCTGGTGATAAGAAGAAAGCTTCTATGTCTGTTTCAAACTGTTTTTCACTTGTTACATTTACTGCCATACCATCACCCAACCTTTATTTGTTTTATTATTATAACAATTCCATATATTTCGAAATATCATCTGGAAGCTCATCAGAAATATTTTTGAATAAATCAAAATTATTATCTATGGCATTTATAGTCCATTGTTGTAGGAAGAAAGGCATAAATTGAACAGATCCAACAAATTGTCCTAAATTACTTGCATAAGAAATCATTAATAGATTATATAGATGTAAGATAGCACTATTTGTACAAGGAAACATAAAGGTTTCCGTTCGATTATTGTACATATACAAAAGAATTCTTTTTTCTTCTTGTGTTAATGTTGATAGTTTTATTCTAGCCTTCTTTCCAGATAGCTCATTAGTAATTATCTTGTTTCTGATTATACTCGACACAAACAAGTAAACTGATATACAGACAGATACAAGAAAGATAATACCAATATAAGTTCCAATTCTATTTCTTAATTCTAAAAGGAATAGTTTTTGTAACACTGCATCCGGCAAAAACATAAGAAGTGCAGTAACAAAAGATATTATTAACATTATAGCTTTGAGTGGGAAACCTTTTATTGTATCCCTTATATCTTTTGCATCTACATTGATATTCAATCAAACAACCTCCTTCTTTCCAGTTATATACTCATAAATCAATGATTTTTTGTACGATTCAAGTTCTTTAAGTAATTTTTCTTTCAAAAGAATAGTTTTCTCTATACCTATGCACTTTTCATCTAAATATGAAACTATATCATTCTGTTCTGCTAATGGTGGAACACATATTTTAAATACTCCAAGTTTTGCAAAGTTTCTATAATCACTCGACCTTATTCGAACACCATTTGCTAAATCCATCAATATATTCCCATATGCCATTGCTCTTAGATAATACATAAAATATCTATTATTTCCTACTGTATTACATACATGAACAACCGGCGTCGTTTTCCCTCTACTGTCTGAACATCCTATAGCCCCAGCAAATGCATCCATTCCATGAATCACTAAATCTCCAACATCAACACCATGATACCCATGTTCTGTAAATGAAACTGTAAAACCATCTTCTCTTCTGTTCTTTCGTAAAGTCACTTCTCCATCACGAAAGCAAGTAATAATTTCATCGGAATCTTTAATTTCTTTTTCTATTGGAAAAATAACATTTTTTATTCTACATTCTTGCCAATCCTCTGGAATACTTTCTAACCATTCAATACCACTAACTTTCATCTCTCTATCACCACGCACTCCTTTAGTGACAGCCTGAGTGATAATGGATTGTTTTAGCTTTTTATATTCTTCAATGGATTCTTGAGTTTTGGTGATTATATTATCAATTTCCTTACATTTTTCATCAAGATAATCAGCTATTTTAACTTGTTCTTCATATAGTGGAACTAAATAGGGAATATTCAGAAGATCTGACGCATTCAGAGAACTTCTTACTCCATCATCACCCATTTGATTAAATATTGTTCTTTGCCACATTGACAAAAAATAATACTCTCCGTATCGTTCACATATACCATCTTTCTTACTCAGAATAATATAGGCAGGTGATACAATTCCCTCATATGGGGATAAGCCAACTCTACTTGTAGAAATATTCTCTAAATCTATAAGTTTAAAAACTAATTCATTTCTATAAAGTATTTGATAACCTTCAAACTTTTCCGGTTGCAATCCATTTGAATCATCTTTTGATCTCTTTATTACACCATTTAAAGTCAATGCTAATCTTTCATAGTCATCAGATTTGTCTTTAACTATTGTTTTATGATTTGTATAATAATTTTTAGTTCTTCCAACATTCCAGTCTTGTGGAATATCACCTAACCATTCAACTCCAGAATCTTTCATCTTCCTACTCATTATCCTTACCTCCGAATAATGCCTTAAGACTCTCCTGAATATCATTTTCAAGAACACTTATCCTCTGAACAATATCTTCAACTTTTTCAGGTGCCTGATACTCATAGAAATACCTTGTCATAGGTATCTCATAACCTATCTTTGTTTTCTTACTATCTATCCATGCATCAGGAGCATATGGAAGCACTTCTCTTTCAAAATAAGCATCAATATATTCTTTAAGCGGTACATTTTCTGTATCTCTAAGTGATGCATCTGCAACAGGCTTACCTTTCTTAAGTATTATCTTGCCATCTTCATCTACTTGAGGACGCTCAACCACAATCTTGTTATAACCAAATTCTTCATTATCAAAAATCTTACAATGGCAATATACACCTGACTTATCACCATAGACTTCATCATCTTTAAACTCTCCATATGCCTTAGAAATAAGATCACGGCATAAATCTGTGATATCATTTCTCTTGGTTCCGATAGATTTTCTTCTTGCCTCTGCACAATGTGATGCATCTATCAATTGTACTTTGTTAATTCTATAAGATGGCTTATTCTTATTAAGAACCCAAATATAAGTACTGATTCCTGTATTCATAAACATATCTGTAGAAAGCTGTATGATAGCATCAAGCCAGTCATTTTCAATAATATATCTTCTGATTTCAGAAGGTCCACTGCCTGCATCTCCGGAGAATAATGGTGAGCCATTCTGAATAATAGCCATCTTTCCATTGTTAGCAAGCTTTGAAAGTCCATTCAACACAAAAAGCTGTTGTCCATCTGAAATCTTAGGAAGTCCCGGTGCAAATCTACCAAGTTCACCTTTCTTAGCTTCTGCCTCAACAGCCTTCTGTTCTCTCTTCCAGTCTATTCCAAATGGAGGATTTGATATTATATACTGGAACTGATATCCACTGAACTGATCTTCAGAAAGAGTATCTCCAAATCTCATATTGTTAGGATCTCCACCCCTGATCATCATATCTGCCTTTGCAATAGCAAATGTAGAAGGATTGAATTCCTGTCCAAAACAAGTAACATCTATATCAGCATTAAGCTCATGAATTCTTTCCTCCATACAGCCAAGCATCTGAGATGTACCCATAGCCATATCATATACAGTTACATTTCCAGTTTTGGAAAGGTCTGCATCAGAAAGAAGTATATCTGTCATAAGATATATTACATCTCTACTTGTGAAATGAGCTCCGGCTTCTTCTCCAAAAGACTCTGAAAATCTCTTTACAAGATCCTCAAATATATAACCACAATCCACAGAACTTATCTTATCAGGTCCCAGATAACCTTTCTGGGAATTGAATTCCTTTATAACAAGGTAAAGTGTATTACTCTCTACCATTCTCTTTATGATATTATCAAAATCAAACTTAGCCAGAACATCCTGTACATTTGCTGAGAAACCTGCAAGATAATCCCTGAAGTTAATCTCTATATTCTCCGGATCTGCCACAAGAGAATCAAATGTATATTTACTGGTGTTATAAAACTGATAGCCGGATGCCTTAGTAAGAAATCCATCAATAACTGCAAAGTTCTTCTTACTTTCATATTCCTTGAGAACAGCATCATGAGTTGGCAAAAGGCAATCATGAAATCTCTTCACAACAGTCATAGGTAAAATTACCAATCCATACTCATGAGGCTTAAAAGGACCTCTAAGCATATCTGCCACATTCCAGATTACAGTCGCCTTTTCTGCTATATTTGTTCCTACAACGGTAAATTTTTCATTTGACATTTTCATTACTCCCCTATATTTATTATACTGTCTCTGCTACCATCTTAGCCTTTGCCCTGGCTAGTGTTGCTTTACTTATACCAGTTAATTCTGACACTTGAGAATAACTATGATCCTTTAAAAGTACCATGGCGTGATCAATTTGCTTTCCTGAATACTTTCTTGGTCTGCCTTCATGAAAATTAGGATTTCTTCTGGCTATAGCCCGTCCTTCTTGTGTTCTTTCAACTATCATATCCCTTTCAAACTCAGCAAAGGCAAACATAATCTGACAGATAAGCTTTCCTGTTGGAGTCTTATCCATCTTTCCCATATTTAGTACATGAACATATATATTTCTATCCAACATATCCTGCACTATTCTTGATCCTTCTGATGCACTTCTGGCAATTCTGTCAAGCTTAGTCACTACAAGTGTATCTCCCGATTGGATTTGAGACATCAATTTATCAAATTCAGGTCTGTCAGTTGTTGTCCCAGTAAAAGCATCCTTAAATATTATCTGAGCTCCAGCAGCAGTTAGAGCCTCCCCCTGAGCTTCCAAACTATTCCCATCTTTTGCCTGTGTTTTTGTGCTTACTCTTGCATATCCATATATCATACAAAATCTCCTCTATCACAGAAAACTATGCAAAAACTACATTACATTTATGATAACATATTATGATACAGTTTGAAACGGCTATTTTAGCCATTTTAAAATCATTATCAAAACTTTCAAGTTATGATACCATTCATCATTTTTGCATCTATTATTAAACTCACCTAAAAAACAGATTCCATAATGACAGGAATCTGTTTTTTTCTGTTATGCTCTATTTTCAAACATATATTTTTCTACCTTACCGTTCTGAAATCCACTTGATTCTATCGGTCGGAACTTACAATAATATCATTCCTACCATAAAGCTTATTCATTATTTCAAGTATCATTCTTATCGTTTCTATTTCCTCTGGTTTAAGTTCGGTAATATCAGTTGGTGCTATCAATTTATGTTCCAGTTCATCTAGTCTTTTCTTTATCTTGTCAAAAGATTTAATATTTCCTCTAACCAGAATTTTCTGATACATGCAACTTTGAATAAAAAAGCTTGATTTATCCAGTCCAGAAAGCTCAATCCTTCTCTCTATCAGAGCTCTCTCCATAGGAGTAACCCTAAAATTAAGAATATTATTTCTCTTACGAGCCTTTTCATCCTTTTCCTTCCGTGGCGTATCGCCAAGCTGTGTCGGGCGTCGGTAAATCTTATCATTTTTCTTCACTTTCTGTTCCATTATTATCACCTATCTTCTCCGATTTATCGTTTTGGTTTTCACTTTCTGAAAAAGCTTCATTCAGCTTGTCTGCCATTTCCTTTTGAACGGATGGATACAAATGTGAATATCTTTCTGTTATAGCCACACTCTCATGCCCAAGCCTTTCAGCAATCTGAACTGGAGAATATCCAAGATTAATAAGTAACGCACAGCTTGAATGCCTTAAGTCATGAAGCCTGATCCTTTTAACACCTGATTCTTTACAACCTCTATCGAGTTCATGATGTAGGAAACTCTTTGTGATTGGAAACAATCTAGTATCATCTTCCACCTTATAAAGTGATTCAATATAATCTTCTATCTCATCACATAAGAACTGTGGCAGATCAATAACCCTATTACTCTTATCTGTTTTAGGTGTTGTTACTACAGTTTCACCTCTTATCACCTGAAGAGACTCATCAACTGTCATCTTTTTTTTACCCAGATCAAAATCTTTACGGGTAAGAGCAAGCAGTTCACCACATCTCACTCCGGTCCAATAAAGAATCTGAAATGCATAATATGATATCGGCTTATCCTTCATAACTTCACTGAACTTAAGGTATTCTTCTTTAGTCCAGAACAACATCTCCTTACCCTTGGCTTTACCCATTTTCTTATTCACAGAACATGGATTCTTAGGCAAGTCATAATACTTAACCGCATGATTGAATACTGCAGTAAGATGATTCTGAATTGTTCTGAGATAAGTCATAGAATAACCTTTATTTTGTTCATCTCTCTTTCCTAAAAGTTCATTCTGCCACTGAAGTACATCAGAGGCAGAAATATCTGAAAGACTTTTATCTTTAAAATATGGTCTAATATGAGTATTAATAATATTTTCCTTGGTTGCATATGAATTCAGCTTCATCTGCGGCTTAACATCACGCATATACATGTCCAGAAAAACATCGAAACTCATATTTATATCCTTAGTTCTACTGGCAAGAAACTCTCTCTCATACTCTTGAGCTTCCTTCTTAGTAGAAAAGCCTCTTTTCTCATGTCTCTTGCGATTACCTTGCCAATCCGTGTAGTAACACACAGCACGCCATGACTGACCCTTATATCCATTCCATTTATCTTTTATAACTGCCATAATACTTTTCCTCCCTTCATTCATTATCTGATATCGAATAATATGATTCCGGAGAGTTTATCTGCAGCTGCCTATCAAGTGCCGTAAGATAATATGAATCAGGCTTATTAACATCAATATTGCCTTTAGCCATATTCTTAGCAACAGCATATACTTCTTCATATCCATATTTAAGAATATGAGCCATTCTTTCATCTTCCGGAATATATTTACCTCCAACTTTCAAATCATTATCACCTTTAGGATTACTTCTCTTATATGCCAAAATCATAAGTATTTTATCGACATATTTTAT
>AUXO011977775.1_pt1 | contig 10060 bp, 9 predicted proteins | sample 768731 | NCBI WGS metagenome assembly AUXO01 (sample SAMN02715735, study PRJNA202380) | gut metagenome | biome: sheep rumen | host: Ovis aries | place: New Zealand: Palmerston North | reverse complement strand
TATTTTGCGGAGATGGCGTTTTCCGATAAGCAGGACGCCATGGCAATCAAACACAAACTCGATACGTTCAAAGATGAGCGTATGATGAATTTCCGCTATATCTTAAGAAGAGACAAACACGTTCTCTATTTGAAGAAATCGGATCAGATTACGGTCTATCTATCCTATCTTGGTGCTACCGAAGCCATGTTTGAATTTGAAAATGCCCGTATGGTGAAAGACGATATGAATAACTTGAATCGTCTTTCTATCTGCGATACAGCCAACTTCAAGCGTTCGGTTGAGACAGGTCAGAAAGATATTGAGGCGATCAATACAGTATTGAAAGTCAAACGTTTGGAATTCTTTGATGAGAAGAGCAAAGCCGTCATTGAGATGAGACTAAAATATCCGGAGTCCAATTATCGTGAGCTAGCTGAAATCATCTATGATCAGGCTAAGATTCAGATCACCAAATCCGGGGTGGTGCACATTTTAAGAAATATCCGTGCCAAAGCGGAAGAAATCAATGAAAACAACTAGAGGCGCAAGCCTCTTTTTGTTTTTGCTCAGCACTCAAGTGGTTTGTCCTCATTTGAGAGAAAATGCGCGTTTATTGTGCTTGAAATGCGAGCGAAAAATAGGAAAAATAATTAATTTTTACAAAAAAACAGAAAAATTAAACAAAAGTATGATAGAGAGATGCGCACTGTGCACGCAATTGAAAGCCTTTTAATAAGAAACGAGCTACAATGGTGCAAATGAGTGATTTTTGAAAGAATTTTCATAAAAAATCGCAAAAAAACCATTTATTTTTTAAAGATAATGACTATAATTGTAGTAGTTAATAGGAGGACATTAATAAATGTCAGTTAAAGTTGCAATTAACGGTTTTGGTCGTATTGGTCGTTTAGCATTCAGACAGATGTTTGGTGCTGAAGGTTATGAAGTCGTTGCTATCAACGATCTCACTAGCCCAAAGATGTTAGCTAACCTTCTCAAGTATGATACTGCTCAGGGTGGTTATGCTGGCCGTATCGGCGAAAACTTACACACCGTCTCTTCCAAGGAACCAGTCCTTGCTGAAGATAAGAAGACTGTCTTAGAACCAGGTTCTATCACTGTCGATGGTAAGGAAATCACCATCTATGCTAAGCCAAACGCTGCTGAATTACCATGGGGTGAATTAGATGTCGATGTCGTCTTAGAATGCACCGGCTTCTATTGCTCTAAGGATAAGGCTATGGCTCACATCAATGCCGGCGCCAAGAAGGTTGTTATCTCTGCCCCAGCTGGCAAGGATCTTCCAACCATCGTCTTCGGTGTCAATGAAAAGACTCTTACCAAGGAAGACAAGATCATCTCTGCTGCTTCCTGCACCACTAACTGCTTAGCCCCAATGGCCAAGGCTCTTAATGATTATGCTCCAATCCAGTCTGGTATCATGTCCACCATCCACGCCTACACTGGCGATCAGATGATCCTCGATGGCCCACACAGAAAGGGCGATTTAAGAAGAGCCAGAGCTGGCGCTGCCAACATCGTTCCAAACTCCACTGGTGCTGCTAAGGCTATCGGCCTTGTCATCCCAGAATTAAATGGCAAGCTCATCGGTTCTGCTCAGAGAGTCCCAGTTCCAACTGGTTCCACCACCATCCTTACCTCCGTTGTCAAGTTCGATGGTGAACTCACTGCTGAAGGTATCAACGCTGCCATGAAGGCTGCTTCTGCTGTCTATGCCAATGGTGCTTCCTTCGGTTACAACGAAGACCAGATCGTCTCCTCCGATGTCATCGGTATGAGATATGGTTCCCTCTTCGATGCCACCCAGACCATGGTTAGCAAGATCGCTGAAGGCTTATATGAAGTTCAGACTGTTGCCTGGTATGACAACGAGAACTCCTACACCTCTCAGATGGTCCGTACTATCAAGTACTTCGCTGAAAATTGCTAATATCAGCCTTTGCTGAACCGTAATTTTCACTAACAAAATTGAAAAACGGGGCATCCATTGATTTGGATGCCCTTATTTAAAACAAGGAGAAACAGCCACTTATGAAAAAAGTTGTCACTGATTTAAAGGTTAACGGTCTTACTGTTTTAGTCCGTGTTGACTTCAACGTCCCACACAAGGGTGAAGTCATCTCTGATGATAATCGTATCCACGCCGCTATCCCAACTATCGCTGAATTATTGAAGAACAACGCTAAAGTTGTTTTATGCTCTCACCTCGGTAAGGTCGCCTGGAAGAAGTTAAAGAAGGGCGAAGCTACCATGGAAGATATCGAGAAGCAGATGAAGAAGAATGACCTTTCCATCGTCATCAACCCATTAAAGAGCTACTTAGATGAAGCTCTTGGCAAGGATGTCAAGGTCTCCTTCTGCAAGGCCACCCGTGGTGAAGAATTAAAGGCTGCTGTCGCTGCCCTTAACCCAGGTGATGTTCTTGTCATGCAGAACACCCGTTATGAAGCTGGTGAAGAAAAGAACGATCCAGAATTGGCCGCTGAATGGGCTAGCTTAGCCGATGCCTTCGTCATGGATGCTTTCGGTTCTGCTCACAGAGCTCACGCTTCCACTTTCGGTGTCCCAGAAGCCTTGAAGGCTGCTGGTAAGGAAACCGCTGTCGGTTTCTTGATGGAAAAGGAAATCAAGGGCTTAGGCCGTTGTGTCACTCCAAAGGAAGATGAACGTCCATATGTCGCTATCTTAGGCGGCTCCAAGGTCTCTTCCAAGATCGAAGTTATCGACTCCTTATTAAAGAAGTGCGATAAAATCCTCATCGGTGGTGGTATGTCCTATACCTTCAAGAAGGCTGTCTATGGCATCGATGTCGCTTCTTCCTTATGCGAAGATGATCAGCTCGAATATGCCAAGAAGTGCTTCGAAACCGGTAAGATTGTTCTTTCCGTCGATACCATCTTAGCCAAGGGCTTAAACTTCGATGATCTTTCTGCCAAGGCTGAAGATTTAAAGCAATTAGACGGCAATGTCGACTTCCCAGCTGGTTATGAAGGCGCCGATATCGGTCCAAAGACCCGCGAATTATATGCTTCCATCATCGCCAGTGCCAAGACCATCTTCTGGAACGGCCCAATGGGTATCTTCGAAAATCCAGATTTACAGGCTGGTACCAAGGCTGTCTGCGAAGCTTGCGCCAAGGCCACCAAGAACGGTGCTTTCACCGTCATCGGTGGTGGTGACTCTGCCGCTGCTGCTAAGGTCTTCGGTTACACCGCTGATTTCAGCCACGTCTCTACTGGTGGTGGTGCCTCTTTGGAACTCATCCAGTTCAATGGTAGCTTACCTGGCATCGATGTCATCGAGGACAAGTAAACATGGCCAGAAAAAAGTTTTTGATGGGCAACTGGAAGATGAATCACACCATCGCCGAAGCCAATGCTTTCTGCGAAGATGTCAAGAACGCTTCCTTAGTCAAACTTGCCCGTAACAAGGGTGTCATGCTCGGCGTTGCTCCAACCTTCTTATCTTTGGCTGCTGTCAAAAAGCATTCTCATGGTCTCATTGTCGCGGCTCAGGACTGCCACTATGCTGACCATGGTGCCTATACTTCCAGCATCTCTATTCCGATGCTCAAGGAAATCGATGTCAATTGGTCCATCATCGGTCACTCTGAAAAGAGAACCTATGAAGGTGAAACCAGCTTTACCTGCAACCGCAAGATCAAAGCCATGGTTGCCAATGACATGCACGCTGTCTATTGCGTTGGTGAAACTGCCGCTGAATATGATGCTGGCATCACCAAGGATGTCATCCGCGAACAGGTCGTCACTGGTCTTCAGGGTTTAACCAAGGATCAGATGGCCTACATCGTCTTGGCTTACGAACCAGTCTGGTCTATCGGTACTGGCAAGAATGCCTCCGTGGAAATCGCTCAGGATATCTGCTCCTACATCCGTGGCCTCATCAATGAAATCTTTGGTAAGGTCGCTTCTCAGAAGGTTCAGATCCTCTATGGCGGTTCTGTCAAACCAAATAACATCCACGATTATCTTCAGGCCGAAGATGTCGATGGTGCCTTAGTTGGCGGTGCTTCCTTAAAGAGTGCTTCCTTCAAGGAACTCTTGGAAAATATCTAAGTCAATCAGATGCCTGCGAGAAATCGCAGGCATCTTTTTTTCTCAAAACTTTAGTCATTTCAAGGCATAACATTTTCTTTTGTTCTTTTATTTATATATAATGTCGTAGGATATCAAATCCAATATCGATCATAAACGGAGGTGAATTATGGAAGAGTATCATGTTCATGTTGAAAAATCCAGAAAAGAAACCAAGCCCCTTATGTCTTCAACGGGTGTGGCCATGTTCAAGGTCTATCTGTGGTTTGCTTTAGGATTGCTAATCACCGGTGTGGTCTCCTTGACCATTCCTAATCTGTTAGTTTCTCTTGTCGAGACAAGCGAAGATCCAAATGCGATTATGGCTGGTTATTCCACGGCGATAATTCTCTCTATCGTATTGATGCTTCCAGCTGGTATTGTCATGGCGATTCAAAGCTTCAGAAGAAACTTCCCGGTCATGCTGACAAGCTATATCATCTATTCTGTCGGTATGGGTGTCTTGCTTTCTTCTGTCATGCTTGTCTTTGTCGGCTCTGGAAGCCATGGTATCTATACGATTTCTACGGCTTTCTTTGCTACTGGTCTGATCTTCTTGATCATGGGTTTGATTTCAGCCTTCAGCAAAGTAAACTTCAATTTCTTTGTTCCGATTATCTCTACTTTGATTATGGGAGTCTTTACCATCTCCTTAGTCAATATCCTTATCGGTTCTGAGATGATCTACTGGATTGTGGAATTCGTGTTGTTTGGTGTCATGGTCATCGTGGTGGGTATTGATACTTATAACATCAAGAGATTAGCTGAAGCTGGTGAATTAGATAATCCAAATCTTGCCTTATATTGCGCGTACCGTCTTTATACCGACTTCATCTGGATCTTCATTCGTATTCTTTATTATCTTCTTCTTGCCAATAGAAGAAACTAAATCGACCTTTGCAGCCATGGGATTCTCCATGGCTGCTTTCTATGTATATTAGGTTAGAAAAATGGCTCGATTTTAAGCACGCTTAGCCGGGCGTTTCAAAATTTCTTAAAAAACCTTTGACATTGACTTTTCCTTTTACTATAATTTCTTCGTCGCATATTCCGGGCCAAGCCCGCTCTTTTTATGGGAAGAGACGGAAACACCCGGCTATGTGGATAGGTTATTTATTTAAAATCCGGAGGGAAGAAAATGCCTACTATTAACCAGTTGGTCAGAAAAGAGAGAGAAGATAAGCTCTACAAATCTAAGAGCCCTGCTCTCGGCAAGAGATTCGATTCTCTTAACAAGAAGGAGAAGGCTATCGCTGCTCCTCAGAAGAAGGGTGTTTGCACCCGTGTTGGTACTATGACTCCTAAGAAACCTAACTCTGCTGCTCGTAAGTACGCCAGAGTCAGATTGTCTAACGGCTATGAAGTCACTGCCTATATCGGTGGTGAAGGTCATAACCTTCAGGAACATAAGGTTGTCTTAATTCGTGGTGGTCGTGTCCGCGACTTGCCAGGTGTCAGATACCACATCGTTCGTGGCGCTATGGAATGCTTCGGTGTCGAAAATCGTAAACAGGGTAGATCCTTATACGGCACCAAGAAAGACGGTAGCGTCCAGAAGAAGTAAGGAGTAAACGACAATGCCAAGAAAGAACGGTTCAGTTGAAAAAAGAGATGTTTTAGCAGATCCAATCTATAACTCTAAGTTAGTTACCAGATTGATCAACCGCATCATGCTCGATGGTAAGAAGGGTACTGCCCAGACCATTCTCTATGGTGCTTTCGAAAAGGTCGAAAAGAAGACCGGTAAACCAGCCTTAGAAGTCTTCGAAATCGCTTTAGGCAACATCATGCCAGAAGTTGAATTGAAGGCCAGAAGAGTTGGTGCTTCCAACTATCAGGTTCCGATTGAAGTCGCTCCTGAAAGAAAGGTCACTTTAGGTTTACGTTGGTTAGTCACTTTCTCTCGTTTACGTAACGAAAAGACTATGACTGACAAGTTAGCTGCTGAAATCATTGATGCCGCTAACGGTACTGGTGGTGCTGTCAAACGTAAGGAAGATATGCACAAGACTGCTCAGGCTAACCAGGCCTATGCTCACTATCGTTGGTAATTCGCGATAGAGCACAAATATAAAAGGAGAATTTTAGCCTATGGCAATGGATAACGATCAGGCGATGGTAGCAGCTTATAAGGCTGTACCGCTTGAAAGAGTTAGAAACATCGGTATCATGGCTCACATCGATGCCGGTAAAACCACTACTAGTGAGCGTATCCTCTTCTATACTGGTAAGACCCATAAGATCGGTGAAACCCATGACGGTGCTTCCGCTATGGACTTCAACGAACAGGAACAGAAGAGAGGTATCACCATCTATTCCGCCGCTACCACTTGTATCTGGAAGGATTATCGTATCAACTTAATCGATACTCCAGGCCACGTCGACTTCACCGCTGAAGTTGAACGTTCCTTGAGAGTTCTCGACGGTGCTGTTTGCGTCCTCGATGGTAAGAACGGTGTCGAACCACAGACTGAAACTGTCTGGAGACAGGCTGATAAGTATAACGTTCCACGTATCGTTTTCGTCAACAAGCTTGATGCTACTGGCGCTGACTATGAAATGTCCGTCGCTTCCATCAAGGAAAGATTAGGTGCCAATGGTGTTGCTATTGCTTACCCAGTTGGTATCTCTCAGACTTTGTTAGGTCTCATCGACTTAGTCGAAATGAAGGCTTGGTTATGGGATCACGATCCAAAGAAGTCTGAACAGATGGCTCCAAAGATCGTTGATTTAGATGATCCAGCTCTTGCTGATTACCAGCACGATGTTGAACAGGCTAAGGTCTATCATCAGGTCATGATCGAGACTCTTGCCAACAACGATGATGCCTTAATGGAAAAGGTTTTGATGGAAGAAACTCCAACTGTTGAAGAAATCAAGGCCGCTATCCGTAGACAGGTTATCGCTGTCAAGGTCTTCCCAACCATCCCAGGCTCTGCCTACAAGAACAAGGGCGTCCAGTACGTTCTTGATGCTGTCAGAGATTACTTACCATCTCCTCTCGATGTCCCAGCTCCAGTTGCTCACGACAAAGAAGGTAACGAGGTTGTCATCTCTGCCGATCCTAATGCTCCATTCGTTGCATTAGCCTTCAAGCTCACTACCGACCAGTTCGGTACCTTATGCTTCTTCCGTGTCTACTCCGGTACCATCAAGTCCGGTTCCTATGTCTATAATGTCCGTAAGGGCACTAAGGAAAGAGTCTCCAGACTTGAATTAGTCAACGCCGACTCTCACGAAAATATCACTGAAGCCAAGGCCGGTGAAATCGCCGCCGCTGTCGGCTTCCAGTCCACCAGAACCGGTGATACCCTCATCGGCGATGGCGATCCAAAGGTTGAACTTGAATCCATCAAGTTCCAGGAAGCTGTTATCTCTGAAGCTATCGAACCTGTCAAGAAGGGTGACCAGGATAAAATGGCCGCTTTACTTGTCAAGTTCACTGAAGAAGATCCAACCTTCCATTATTACACTGATGCTGAAACTGGTCAGGGCATCATCGCCGGTGTCGGCGAACTCCAGTTGGATGTCAACGTCACTCGTTTAAAGAATGACTTCGGCATCGAAACCAGAGTTGGTGCTCCACAAGTCGCTTATCGTGAAACCATTCAGACCACTGCTGAATGTGAAGGTAAGTACATCAAGCAGTCCGGTGGTCATGGTCAGTATGGTCACGTTGTCTTCAAGATGGAACCAAATCCAGGCAAGGGCAACGAAGTTACTGAAGCCATCACCGGTGGTGCCATTCCAAAGGAATTCATCAAGCCTTCTATCGATGGTTTGAATGATGCCTTCAATCGTGGTATGGTCGCTGGTTATCCAGTCGTTGACGTCAAGGCTACCTTAGTCTTCGGTTCCTATCATGATGTCGACTCTTCTGAAGCTGCTTATAAGCTTGCTTCTGCTGAAGCTCTTAAGGTTGCTGCCAAGAAGTGTTCTCCAGTCATCCTTGAACCAATCGTCAAGGCTGAAATCACCTGCCCACTTGATTATGTCGGTACCGTTATGGGTGATGTCTCTTCCAGACGTGGTATGGTTGAAGGTATGGTCCAGAAGGCCAACGCTCAGCTTATCACTGCTAAGATTCCTCTTTCCAACATGTTCGGTTATATCTCTGACTTAAGAGCTATGACCCAGGGTAGAGGTATCTACACCATGGAATTCTCTAATTATCAGAAAGTTCCAAGCTCTGTTCAGGAAGAAATTATCAAGAAGAGAGGTTAATACACTTCTCTCTTCTTGAAAAAATAAGATAAAAAGTGTATAGTCATTGAGAATCTAATTTGGAGGAAAATTAAAATTATGGCTAAACAGAAGTTCGACCGTTCCAAACCAAACGTTAACATTGGTACTATCGGTCACGTCGACCACGGCAAAACCACTTTAACTGCCGCTATTACCCACGTTCTTGCTAAGAAGGGTTTATCCCAGGCAATGAACTATGATCAGATTGATGCTGCACCAGAAGAAAAGGCTAGAGGTGTAACCATTAACGCTGCTCACATCGAATACGATACTGCTAAAAGACACTACACCCACGTTGACTGCCCAGGCCATGCTGACTACATCAAGAACATGATCACCGGTGCCGCTCAGATGGATGGTGCTATCCTTGTTGTCGCTGCTACTGATGGTGTTATGCCACAGACCAGAGAACACGTTTTACTTGCTCGTCAGGTCGGTGTTCCATACATCGTTGTCTTCCTCAACAAGTGCGATATGGTCGACGATCCAGAATTAGTCGACTTAGTCGAAATGGATGTCCGTGAATTACTCAACTCCTACAACTTCCCAGGTGATGAGTTACCAGTCATCCGTGGTTCTGCTTTACAGGCCCTCAACGGCGATGAAAAGTATGAAGCTTCCATCATGGAATTAATGGATGCTGTCGATTCCTACATCCCAGATCCAGTCCGTGATAACGATAAGCCATTCTTAATGGCCGTCGAAGATGTCATGACCATCACTGGCCGTGGTACTGTTGCCACTGGTAGAGTTGAACGTGGTATCTTAAAGCCAAACGATGAAGTTGAAATCGTCGGTATCATGGATACCCGTAAGTGCGTCTGCACCTCTATGGAAATGTTCCGTAAGATCCTTGACTTCGCCGAAGCTGGTGATAACATCGGTGCCTTGTTAAGAGGTGTCGACAGAGATCAGATCGTTCGTGGTCAGGTCATCTGTAAGCCAGGTTCTGTTACTCCACACAAGCACTTCAAGGGCCAGGTCTACGTCTTAAAGAAAGAAGAAGGTGGCCGTCACACTGCTTTCACTAACAACTACAGACCTCAGTTCTACTTCCGTACTACTGATGTCACTGGTACTGTTACTCTTCCAGCCGACGTTCAGATGGTTATGCCAGGTGATAACGTTCTTCTCGAAGTTGAACTTATCCACCCAATCGCTCTCGAAGCCCAGACCAAGTTCTCCATCCGTGAAGGTGGTCACACTGTCGGTGCTGGTACCGTCGCTGAAATTATTGACTAATCTCAATAACTCAGTTACCTTAACCAACTAATGATAAAATCCCGTTTCCCTGATCAAGAAACGGGATTTTTTCTTTGTTCTTTTCTTTTTTTAGGGATAACCATATATAATATTCATAATCCTAGGGAGGCATCTATGGAAAAAGCAAAAAAAGAAGAATATCTCTTCCAAAAGAAATCGCTCTTGGTTCTTCTGTTCTTGTTTTATTATGCCAATATTCCCTATTCCAATATTGTCTTGAGGTCTTTTGGTTTTAATTTTGATCCGACCTGCAACTTCAAATGTATCGTTCATTCCAAGAAGGATCACATCCATAAATATGTGACTCATATCTATCCTTCTCTTTCTCGTTTCAACCCCGAAAAGATGGATATTATGGGCAATGTCAATATTGTCAGGACAAATTCCCTGGATATGGAATTCTATGAGCCTGAAGCCTCGTTAAACATCTATTTTTCCAATGCGAATTTCTATGC
>AUXO018147441.1_pt1 | contig 10061 bp, 15 predicted proteins | sample 768731 | NCBI WGS metagenome assembly AUXO01 (sample SAMN02715735, study PRJNA202380) | gut metagenome | biome: sheep rumen | host: Ovis aries | place: New Zealand: Palmerston North | reverse complement strand
AGAAAGAAAGAAAAGAGCAGAAGCAGAAAAAGAAAATTCTGAGTGGGAAGATGCATTAGATGAAGAGGAAGACCCGGAAGGCCTAGGTGGGTATGATGGGCCTACAACAAGGAAGAGGCCTGGGAAGTCTAAATCGAAAAATCAAAGGGACTTAGATTATTGGCCGGAAGATTGGCAGGATGATTGAGGTGATTAAATGATTGGGCCAAATCCTAGGAATGGAAGTGTTAAATCATTTAAGAGTGCAAGAGGGAACAGAGGCAGAAGAATATATAAGGAAGTGTCCCAATATTTTGAAGATTTCATGTTTGATTGGGATTATGAAACATATTTGTTAATAGGTGGTTATGGTTCCGGAAAGAGCTACCATATTGCACTAAAAATAATACTCAAATTGTTTGAAGAAAAAAGAAAGGTACTGGTTGTTAGACAGGTATTTGATACAATACCAGAATCATGCTATTCCCTGTTTAAAGAGATATTAGATAATTTGGTGTTGTTGACAGAGGACCCTCATGAATTCCGGAAGAAGCCAAATAAGGTGTTGGCATTAAAGAGTCCATTGAAATTAAAATTTCCTAATGGTTCAGAAATAATATTCAAAGGAATGGATAAACCAGAAAGGGTTAAATCAATTAATGGTGTATCAATTGTATGGATTGAAGAATGTTCAGAGGTTCATTTTGATGCATATGAAGAATTGTTAGGCCGTATAAGAACCCCTGATTTATCAATGCATTTTATTCTTTCATGCAATCCAATAGGATTTGAAAGCTGGGTGTATAAACATTTCTTTGCATTTACGGATGAGGAAGGAAAAGAACACATAATATTAAATCCGGAAGAGTTATACCAGAAAAGGTGTATTGTTAGAAATGGAATATATTATCATCATTCTATTCCTACTGATAACCCATGGCTTCCTTGGCAATATCTAAAACGATTAGATGGAATAAAGAAATATGATATGCAATTGTATAATGTTGCAAGATGGGGAAGGTTTGGTGCTGCAGGTGCAAGGGTTCTTCCTCAGCTAATCATTGCAACAAAACCAAAATCATTTAAAAGGGAAATTGAAAGACTTGGTATTGAAAATATGTACTTCGGTTTTGACTTTGGTTTTGAGGAATCATTCAACGCTGTTGTTTCAATGTCTGTTGATTTAAAGAATTCAACCTTATATATTTGGGATGAGATTTATAAAAATCATATAACAGATGATAAATTCGCAAAACTTCCGGAAATGCAAAGATTGAAAGAAAGAATAAACAGTTATAACAATAGTGGTTATAATACTGTTATTGTTGCAGATAATGAAGACCCGAAAGCAATATCTTATTATAGGCAGGTTGGGTTTGTAATAAGAGCATGCAGAAATAAATTCAAGGGTTCAAGATTATCTAATACAAGAAAGATAAAACGATTTGAAAAGATTGTGGTTAGTCCAAAATGTAAGAATACAATAAGGGAGCTTAAATGGTTAACATATAAAAAGAACTCGAATGGTGAAATAATATATGATGAGTTTAACATAGACCCCCATACATTTTCAGCTATATGGTATGGACTTGATACTGTTACAGTTGCAGATTTGAAAGATAAGGAATTTAATAGTAGAGGGGGAGACTGGAAGAGGAGGAAGAATGTATAAATATGGATAATATGAATGAGGAGCAGGTGCAAGTATCATTATTGGATGGTGATGATTATTTAACCGTATTTAACAGAATCCCTTATGCTCTATTAAATTTTGAAATGGGGGAACGAGCTGGGGATTTAAGAAAAGAACTAACCAATGTTTGTAGATTTTACAAGGTTTATAAGAGAGGAAAAGAGTTTACTGTTGAGGGAACAAATGGGGATTATACACCGGCAACATTAAGATATAAAATGGTATACTCTCTTATAAATAAAGAGGCTAGGTTTTTGTTTGCAGAAACTCCGGATATTATTATTAATCCAAAGGGAGATGTTGGCAAGGTAACTAATGAAGCCAAGGATAATATAACATCATGGAATGACCTGCTAAAAACAGTGCTAGATAAAAACATGTTTCAAAAGATATTGCTCCAAGCTGCAAAAGATTGTTTTGTTGGTAAGCGTGTTGCTTGTCTTGTTAATTTTAATGAGGAGGATGGAATTACTATAACATTTCTTCCGAGTACACAATTTATATATGAGACAAAGATTGGTAATGGAAATATCATAACAAAGTTTGTTTGTTTCATGGTTGTAAGGGATGCAACAAAACAATCAGCTAAAAGAATATTTAAAAAGAAATACATCCTTGAAGATGGTGTTGTTTATCTAGAAGAAAGAATGTATGATGGTTCTGGTAGAGAAGTTCCGGAGGAAGAATTCACCCCCACTGAATTACAACCAATAAAGCTAAAACAAATACCGGCTGTTGTTATTGTTAATGATGGTTTGCTTGGTGATGATTTTGGGGAATCAGAAGTTGAGGCATTATCCGGATATGAAAGTTATTATAGTAAATTGTCCAATGGGGATATTGATTCATTAAGGAAAACAATGAATCCAACAAAATATACTATTGATATGGACAATAGAAGCACAAAGGGATTATCCACTGGGGCTGGTGCATTTTGGGATTTACAATCAGACCAAAACCTGGACAACTCCCATCCTTCTGTTGGTATGTTAGAAAGTAACATCCCTTACTCATCTGCATTAAAGGTAAGCCTTGATAGAATCAAAACATCTGCATATGAATTAATAGATATGCCTAACATCACACTTGAAACAATGGTTGGTGCAATTACATCTGGCAAGGCATTAAAAGCAATATACTGGCCATTGATTGTTAGGTGTAAAGAGAAGATGAAAATGTGGGGTCCTCAATTATCTGCAATGGTGGATATAATAATTGAAGGTGCTTTGCAATATCCGAATACAATTCAAAGATATGTAAATAATCCAATGGTGCCTGTTGAATATGAAGTTAGTGTTGAACAGAATACTCCATTGCCAGAGGATGAGGTTGAGGAAAAAGAAATGGACCTCAGTGAAGTTCAAGCTAATGTAATGTCAAAGAAAGCATACATGAAGAAATGGCGTGGTTTGACAGATGATGAGGCACAAGAAGAAATTGAACAGATGGCACTGGAAAGGGAAGTGTTAGAATCCTCCTATTCTTCACCAGAAGCCTCATATAGCGCTGATAATGAAGAAGATGATAATTATATCGAGGAAGAGGATGAAACCGCCCCAGAGGAAGAAATAAACGCTTCTAATGATGTTGAGGAAGAGGATGAAATGTAATGCCTGGCAATAGATTAATATTTCAATCAGCTGAGGCTGCCAGGGATGCTATAACAAATGATGCCAATATAAAGATACAAAAGCTATATGAATCTTGGGCTGATGAATTACAAACAAGAGCAGAATACTACGGAAGAAAGACAGCAAGTAGTTATGGTCTCAAGAGATTAAACACTCTTCAGTTGCAAGAACAAATGAAAGAGACAGCAAGAAGAATATCAAAAGAGGTTGAGGGAGTAGCAAAGAACAGTATTTACTTGGTTGCTAGTTCTGTAATAGAAGCAAATAATGATTGGTTAAAGAAGTTAGGTTTTCCGGCGGAAGGTGCATTTGCTAGCATCCCTGACCAAACAGTAAGGAGATTGGTAACAGGTCAAATATATCAAGGTGGATGGAATTTAAGTTCGGCAATTTGGGGAGATAACCAGGACACATTAGCAAAGCTATATGAGTTAACTGCAAAAGGTCTTGCTCAAAACATGTCTGTTTATGATATATCAAAAATGTTGGAGCAATATGTTAGTCCAAATAGAAAGTTACCATGGAATCTAACAATGCCGGATGGTAAAAAGATATACAGAAAACAAGTGGACTATAATGCCCAAAGGTTAGTAAGAACATTAACACAACATGGATACCAAACAAGCTTCATTGCTGTTACAGAGAAAAATCCATTTATAACTAAGGTTATTTGGAGGGCTAATGGTTCTAGGGTTTGTCCATTATGTTTGAGTAGGGATGGTAAAGAATTTAATAAGAATGAAGTCCCTATGGACCACCCCAATGGTATGTGTACAATGGAGCCGAAAGTGGCTGATAATCTTGAAGATAAATTAGCGGACTGGGTTAATAGTCCAGATGGAACATTCCCAGAAATAGATGAGTTTGCAAAAGAATTTGGTTATGTTCCGGAAGTTAAAGTAAACATGGGTAGTTCCTTTAATGGTGTTGTTAATGGTAATGATATTTCATCAACATGGAAGCGTAGGCCAGATGAGTTTGATTTTGAAATTGATGATGTTTTAAGTGCTCAAGGTTTTGATGGGGTGCCAAAACTGGCATCTGCTGAAGAGTTTGAAAAATATGTCAATGAAGCAAATGGTGGAAATGGATTTATTGCCCAGAGGGCTTATTCTGCTCCGGACCAGGAAACTCTTGATTTATATAGGAATCAACTTTATTCGGGTAAGTGGTATGTTGATTGTTCTGTTGGTGGAGGAAGGCATGGTCAGGGAATGTACTGTGTAGCCGATTATAGAGGCAATATAACAGATGCTATGGAATCTGAAATAATCGGATACTCTACCATGTATGGTGTAAGGCCATCATATGTTGAGACATTTACAGTTGATAAAAGTGCTATTTTTATAGATGAAGATATTATAAAAAAAGAAATGAGTAAGTATAATTCTGGTATTTTATCTAAGTCCTATAAGAAAGCAATTGATGAAACATTAACAAAAGACAATGTGAATCAAACTATTCTGAAGTACAAAAAGTATTTTAATGTGGAAATGTCACAAAATGAAATGGCAACATATTTAAAGGGTATTCAAATTAAAAATGCTATGCCATCTGAATATGGTGGACAAATAAAGAAACAAACCCAGCAAGTAATAAAAAAATATAAGTTAAAAGACCATAGTTTAGCTGAGAGTCAATTTAGAAATATGAATGCCTATAAAAATGCTAGTAAATTCCAATATTCTGATTTAGGTTCATTTGCTGCGGCTAAAGGATATGATGGTATTAAGGTATCCGGCAGGGAAGGTGAAGTTCCATATGTAAATATTTTAAACCGTACAAAATGCATTTTCTTGAATGGTGGATAATTATGATAGAGTTTAAGAGAAATAAAAGAACTGGAATTGTTGAAGTGTGGAGAGATGGAAAAAAGATTGGCATAATTACAACAATTGCAGAAAAAATAAAATAATATTTTTAATTTTCCTATTTACATTTGTATTGTTTTATGGTATCATAATGTATGAGGGAAATATTGGCAAGATGCAAATGTATAGAGATGCAATTATTAAATTCTTTGAAAAGAGCTCACCCAGAGTTCTTTTTTTATTTGTAAAAATGGGAGGAAAATATGGTTATAAATTGCCCGGAATGCAAAAACAATTTTGATGTGGAAAGTGCAAAGAAAGAAAGATTTAAATTTGAAGGCAAAAAATTTTTATGGTTAACTTATGTTGATTGTCCTAATTGTGGAAAAAGAATTTTTTGCCAGATTGATAACGAGGAAACAAATAGAATTATAAATGACATTTCCAAGTTATTATGTAGAATATTAAGATATAAAAAGAATGGGCAAGGAATACCTAAAAAACTACAGTCTAAATATAATCGAAGTTCGGAAGATTTAAAAAGAATCAGAAAAGACTTGGTTGTTAGATATAATAATCAATGGTTCGAGGGGGAAGATAAGCACACTTGGAAAGTGAAGGTTTACTACAATGAATAATAAATATTTGATTTGTGATAGTTGTGCTGCCGAGTTTCAGATTGAGACTGATGATATAAAAGAGGTTAATCTTTCATTTGATGATGTGGATTTAAAAGTAATTTATTTTTGTTGTCCGGAATGTAAAAAGGTTTATATTATTCAAGTGTTAGATGATAAGGCTTTTATTTTACAGAAAGATTATTTTAAAGTAAGGGATGATTGTAAAATAAAGCCGGGGGTTTATCCGATAATGTTAGCCAAAAGAAAAAGACTCGAGGAACATATTAAAATGCTAAAATCCATATATTATGGGAAGATTATACAGTACCTGGCTAATCAGGAGTAAACCATGTTGTTTCATGGATTTTTGAGGAGATAATAAAATGGGAGAAGAGAAAGAAAAAAACGTAAATAATGAAGTTGATGAAGTAAAAGATGAAAACAACGGTAGTACTGATAACACAAATGATGGCTCTGGTTCGGAAGAAAAGACATTCACCCAGGATGATGTAAATAGAATGATGGCCAGGGAAAAGAAACAAGGCGCTCAATCAGTTCTTAATAGACTTGGTATTAAAAAGCTTGATGCTGGTCTTGAAAAAGAAATAAAGGATTATCTGGAATCTAAAAAGACTGATGCACAAAAACAAGCTGAAGCTGCTGTTAATGAGAACAAGGCAATTGAAGAAGCTAATAATAGAGCTCTTGCTGCTGAAATAAAAGCGGAGGCTATGCAGGCAGGTGCTCAAACACAATATGTTGATGATATTGTAATTCTTATTATGGCAAAGGCATCAAAAGAAAGTGAGCTCGATATTGAGACAGCAATAAGTGAAATTAAAACAAAGTACTCTGTTTGGTTCACTTCTTCATCAGAGGAAGATGCTAAGGGGAAAAAGAAGTCTGTTGGTGAAAAAGGAACAGGTAGCTCTGTTAGTTCCGGAAAAGATAAACAAGAAAAAGGAAAAAATCTTGGGGAAAGACTGGCGGCTAATAGAAGAAAATCCTCTGGCAAAAAGTCTTATTGGTCAAAATAATTTTATGGAGGTTTTATATGTTAAATAGAGCAGGTGTTGTAAAAACAACATATGGCAATGTTGGGCAGATTCTTGCTAATGTGGAGCTGCAGGCTTCTGTTGGTTGTATTGTTCCGCAGTCTCTTGGTGTTGTTGTAGGGAGTAAAAAAATTGCAAAGGCAGGAACGCCAATTGTAGTTAATTTTGCAAATCTTAGTGCAGATGTAGCAGCTCCGGCCCAGAATTCACCGGCAAATGCTATCCTTCTTCATAATGTTGATGTAACATCTGGAAAGGCAAATGGTACAGCTCTTTACTTTGGTGTAGTTAATATCAATAGAGTGGATTCGGATGTAGCGGCTAATCTTTCTTGTGGTGTAAATGTTATTGGTGCAGTTACAATTATTAATGCATAAAAGGAGCGTGGTAAATTATGACAATTTTTGATTTAATGACAAGTAATAATCTGGCTGCTTATTGGAATGAACTTGCCCAGGATGAAGCTCCCTATCCCTGTGAGGAGCTGTTTCCGGATGATAAGAAAATGGGCCTTGACCTTAAATGGCTGAAAGGAGCAAAAGGTCTTCCGGTCGTTCTTAAGCTTTCGGCTTTCGATGTTCATGCAATTCCTAGAGCTAGAATTGGCTTTGAAAGACTTTATACGGAAATGCCGTTCTTCAAAGAGTCCACATATATTGATGAGGAACTTAGACAGCAGCTTAATATGGTTCTTGAAACAGGCAATCAAACATATATTGATACTGTTATGGATAGAATTTTTGATGATGAAACAAGACTGCTTAGAGGTGCAAGAGCACGGCGTGAACAAATGAGGATGATGGCTCTTACCACTGGTGTCATTTCCATGGCTTCTAATGGCCAAGCAGTTTCATTTGATTATGGTGTTGCAAATTCCCAGAAAGGAAATGCTGTTGTTTCGTGGAGTGACCACACAAATTCAGACCCGATTGAGGATATTCGGTTGGCACAGGAAGCAATTTATAATGAAACTGGTGTTAAACCTACCAGAGGTATGATTGACCAGGCATCTTGGCGGCACCTTAGAAACAATGAAAAGATTAAGAAGAATATTTTTGTTCTTACTAATGGAGTTGGTGCGCTGAATGATAATAAGCTTTCGGAGTACATTGCTGACCAGCTTGATGGTCTTGTTCTTATGGTAAACTCTAAGCGATTCATTAATGATTCTGGAAATAAGGTTGCATTCATGCCGGCAAACACTCTTATTCTTTTCCCGGAAGGAAGTCTTGGTAAGACATGGTTTGGCACAACTCCGGAGGAGTCCGATTTAATGTCTAGCTCAGCTGCTAATGTTTCCATTGTTGATACTGGTGTAGCTATTACAACAATGCAGAAAACCGACCCGGTTAATGTTGAAACAAAGGTAACTATGATTTGTCTCCCCTCGTTTGAGATGGCGGACCACATTTATATTCTGTCAACAGTACAGTCGGCCTGATTAATGTAGTTTGATTAAATGGCCAGGGATAAAATCCTGGCCTATAATAAATATTGTAGGTGATAAAATGATTATTTGTACTAATGGAATTAATACTTTCTCTGTAACTGAAGGGGCATTTGATTCATTCTTTAAAGACCAGGGATTTAAAAAGGTTGAAATTAAAAATACTAAAGTGGATGAGGAAGATAGTGTTTTTGATGATGTTGTTGAAAAGCCAATTTCCGAGTGGACTAAGCAGGAAGTAAAAGACTTTGCCGCAAAAAATGAAATTGACATTTCTGGTACAAAGAATGTAAATCAAGCCAAGGAAATCATTAAAAGATATTTGGAAAACATTTAATATGGCTGCATATGATATAATTCTAAGGGAGCTTAGGGAAGCAGATTGTCCATTTTTTACTGAAGACGATATTAACTATTATCTTAATAAGAATGGTGGAAATGTGGAGGAAACATTGTATGAAATGCTGATAATAAAATCAGAGGACTCCACCATTTCAGTTAGTGGGTTATCAACAACTGATACATCAAAATATTTTAAAAGACTGGCCTCAAGGCATAAATCATTTAACACTGGAATTCTTGAGGGGTGATAATGTGATAAATAAGAAATTTGAAGCATTTAAACTTAAACAAGAATTAAAAAAGAGTGGTAAAAGTTTTGAATTTTTAAGAAAACAACTCAATGATTTTGGTGAACCATCTGGGGAATATTTTAGTGTTGGTAATGTAATAGGTTTATATCATGAAGAAAATGGCTTTGTTTCTGTATCAACTGGGGAAACAACTCAATATAGGAACAGAAAACAGCCGAGGATATTATGTTGCTTTGAAGATGCGGAAGAATTAAATTTACTGCAAGGGGATATTGTTTTAATAAGTGGTAAGGAATTTATGTTTTCATCAATGTTAAATATTCAGGAATGGGGAATCATAGCGGATATTTCCTTGGAGGAGGTTTTGGATAATGCCAGCAGGGGCTAGTCTTACTATTAATTATTCAAGTTCAACTTTAAAAAGAAATCTTGGTAATATGGAAACAAAACTAGGGGCTGCAATTTTAATGTATGCTTCAACAAAGGCCATTGAATATGAATCATATATGAAAATGAATAGACCTTGGACTGACAGAACAAACCAAGCCAAAGCAACATTGAATGCCAAAGTATCCCAGCCAGATATAAATACAGTAAGAATAACATTAGCTCATGGTGTTGATTATGGTATATGGCTTGAGTTAGCCCATGGAAGAAATTGGGCAATTGTTGCTCCAACTGTTAATGAAAAGGGTCCCGATTATATTTCTGGTTTTAGGGATATAATGTCAAAGATAAGTATATAAGGTGTTGTTAATGATAGATACATCGGTATATAATTATAGTGATTCTAGATTAAAAGACTTATATAATCATTTAAAATTAAGTGGTTTTAATGTTTATATGCCAGGGGTAAAATATGGAGATTGTAAAGCGTCTTATGTTGAAGTAAAAAAATATGGTCTTGTAAATGTCCCTGGCACAAGTTCAAAATCTTCTTTGTATATTGTTATGTGTTATGTTCCAAAAAAATCATATAGTGAACTTGAAAAATTGGTTGAAAATGTAAAGAAAGCAATGTTGGAAATAAAACCAATGTTTATTGAAAGTGGAATTGAAACACCAAGCTTTTATGATGATTCAATCAAAGCACATATGATAAGCATACAATACAGAAATAGCAGGAAGATGTATTGATATAGGAGGGTTAAATGTCCGTATATAAATCTAGGGCTGAAATAGCCACAATTGATTGTGCTCTTGTTACAATTGCAATTGATAATAATGGAACT
>AUXO017221911.1_pt1 | contig 10061 bp, 9 predicted proteins | sample 768731 | NCBI WGS metagenome assembly AUXO01 (sample SAMN02715735, study PRJNA202380) | gut metagenome | biome: sheep rumen | host: Ovis aries | place: New Zealand: Palmerston North | reverse complement strand
GAACTGCATGTTTAAAGATATTACGTTAGGACAATATTATCAGACGGACTCTCTTCTGCACCGGCTGGATCCCAGGATCAAGCTGACAGGAACCCTGGTCTTTATTATATCGCTGTTCATTGCCAACAGTTTTACAGGATATCTGATCGCGGCTGTTTTCCTGATTACCATGATCAGGCTGTCCAATGTCCCTTTCAGCTATATCATCCGGGGCATGCGGGCGATTCTTTTTATCCTGTTCATTACCATGGCCTTTAACCTGTTCCTGACGCCGGGCGAGGTGCTTGTGAAATTCGGGATCTTTAAGATCACCAGAGAAGGCGTTTACTTTGCGGCCCGTATGGCCATCCGTCTGATTTTCCTGATCATCGGATCTTCTCTGATGACCCTGACAACAACGCCGACCCAGCTGACAGACGCCATGGAAGCTTTGATGAATCCCCTGCGCCGGTTCCATGTGCCGGTCCATGAGATTGCCATGATGATGTCGATCGCCCTGCGCTTCATCCCCATTCTGATGGAGGAGACAGATAAGATCATGAAGGCCCAGATGGCCCGGGGTGCCGATTTTGAAAGCAGGAACCTGATCAAAAAGGTCAGGAGCCTGATTCCCATACTGGTCCCCCTGTTCGTGTCCGCTTTCCGCAGGGCCAACGACCTGGCCATGGCCATGGAGGCCCGCTGCTACCGGGGCGGAGAGGGCAGGACGAAAATGAAGCCGCTGGTCTACCGGAAACGGGACAGGATCGCCCAGCTGATCCTGCTGCTGTTCTTCGCGGCCACCATCGGGATCAGAGCCGCCGGACACTGGTTCCCGGTGATCTGAACCCGGTGATATAAAAATTACCCCGAATGATTCCCCAAAACAAAATACAGGAACAAATCCCGGAGGCCGGCAGCATGATCCTGCCGGCCCTTTTACAATCCGGGAGCAGGATATCGAGGAACAGACAGAAATGAAACGAGTATTATTGGTAACAGCCTATGACGGCACTGATTTCGCGGGATTTCAGGCCCAGAAGAGCGGCGTCCGTACGGTGGAAGGCGTCCTGAACCAGGCGCTGGGCAGCCTGACCGGGGAACGTATTGAAGTGATCGGAGCCAGCAGGACCGACGCCGGCGTTCACGCCCTCTGTAACCTGGCAGTCTTTGATACGGACAGCCGGATACCGGGAGACAAATTCGCGGCGGCTCTGAATACCAGGCTGCCGGAGGACGTCAAGATCCAGGAATCCTTTGAAGTGGATCCGGACTTCCATCCCAGGCACTGCATGACCGTTAAGACCTATGAGTACAGGATCTACAACGCTCCTTTTCCTTCTCCGGTCTATGGCCGTAACTGCTGTTACTCCTATACTCCCTTTGATACAGAACGGATGCGGAGGGCAGCCGACTGTCTGACAGGTACCCATGACTTCAAAAGCTTCTGCAGCGTTTATTCCCAGTCCCTGACAACGGTACGGACCATAACGGGGATATCAGTGACAGAAGAGCTGCTGAAGGATCCGGCCGGGATCCGCGGCTGCTTTTACGGCAGCAGGGGAGAAGACCGGGCGGCAGCGGAAAAAAACCGGCGGAGCCTCCTGATGCCCAGGATCATTTCCATCCGGGTCAGCGGTACCGGTTTTCTCTACAACATGGTCCGGATCATAGCCGGTACCCTGATGGAAGCCGGCAGAGGGGCGGTCCGGCCGGAAGATATGCCGTCCATCCTGGCCGCCTGTGACCGGCGCGCGGCCGGACCGACAGCGCCTGCCAGAGGACTGACCCTGGTCAGCTACAGGATCTTTCCCGAAGAAAGCAGCCGGGCCCGGTCCGGCTGCGTCCCCGCAGATCCGCCGGCGGATCTGAAGAAAACCCCGCAGAACGGGGGAAAAGTCCCTGAAATTTTTGTTGACACTCCAAAATGATTATTTTATAATTATCAGGTGCGACGGCTGAGGGCCGCATGTTTTTTGCATGCTCAAACTCCCCGGTTTTGGAAACCCGAAGGCCGACTGCGAATCGCACGACCGATACAGACAGTTACCACAGTTTAGATGGAGGATATACAATGAATACCTACATTCCCAGCACAGACAAGATTGAGAAGAAATGGTATGTAGTTGACGCTACAGATAAGACACTTGGCCGTCTTGCTTCTGAAGCAGCGAAAGTGCTTCGCGGCAAGAATAAGCCTTATTATACACCTTTCCTGGATACAGGCGACTATGTGATCATCGTAAACGCGGAGAAGATCAAAGTCAGCGGCAAGAAGATGGATCAGAAGATTTACTTCAGACATTCCGAGTATGTCGGAAGCGCCAAGTATACCACCCTTCGTGAGATGATGAGAACAAAGCCCGTCAAGGTTGTCGAGAAGGCTGTTCGCGGCATGCTTCCCAAGGGCAGACTCGGTGACGCGATGTACACCAAGCTTCATGTTTATGAAGGACCTGCTCACAAGCATCAGGCACAGAAGCCCGAAGAACTGAATTTCTGATTAAAGTCGGATTGGTAGATCGAAAGGAGATATAAAATGGCTAAGGCAGCAACCTATTACGGCACAGGCAGAAGAAAATCCTCTGTTGCGCGTGTTTTCATGACCCCCGGCAAGGGCGATATTACAATTAACGGCAGAACTGTTGATGATTACTTCGGACTTGAGACCCTGAAGGTTATCATGAGACAGCCCCTGGTAGCTACCCAGACCTCTGATCAGTATGATTTCACGATCACGGTCAAGGGCGGCGGTTATACCGGTCAGGCAGGCGCGATCCGCCACGGTATTGCCAGAGCGCTTTGCGAAGCGGACATCGAGTACAGGCCCATCCTGAAGAAGCTCGGCTATCTGACCCGTGACCCTCGTATGAAAGAGAGAAAGAAGTACGGTCTCAAAGGAGCGAGACGTGCACCCCAGTTCTCCAAACGTTGATCACAACATAATGAAGTACAAAAACCCTGCAGCCATACGGCCTGCGGGGTTTTTTATGCCCGGAAATCTTTGTCTGCACTGCCGGCTTTTCACGGCGCCTTTTGATGCACAGGACGGATTTCAATATTCTTCTTCTTTTTTGACTATATTGACTTGTCTTTTGACAACTCTCATAATGAATTACAGCTGGATGAGTTACCTTCAAATGACGACGATAAACTCCGGGATGGGTGCGTGCCCTTACAGCGGGTATCCATCTCCGGCAGAATCTGCTAAAATGCATATATGGATGCCGGACATTTTATCAGGTAACAGGAGGTCCGGCAGGACAGGAGATAAAAATGAAGCGACTTCGTATCGTAACCGGTCTGACGGCAGCTCTGCTGGTTCTGGTATTGCTGCTGGCTGCCTGCGGCGGGACCGGAGGCGGAAACGATGACGGGCAGAATACGCAGGAAACGGCCGATGAGCAGGAAACATCCAAAGACAGCGGCCGTGAAGAAATAAAAGAAGACACAGCCCGGGTACTGGACGTGAAAGATGCGGAACATCTGGATGGCCGGATCGATAAAACGTTTACGATCAGCGATGACCTGACCATGACGGTTGAGCAGATCATGACGACCAGAGACGTTTTCCCTTCGGCCGGTGAGGATGGCAGCTATTCCATGGGAGACAGCAGCCAGGTCTACTTTGATGTTTATATTGTGGCGGAATGGACCGGAAAGGACGGAACAGATCCCGCAGAAGTCTTATATGTGGGAGCTACCAACCGGGAGACCGGAGAAGTCAGTCCATGTACCCTGTATACCAAAGAGGGGGGAGACCATACCAGCCTGACAACGCCTGCCGTTCTGACGTACGGCACCAATATTCTGCGCTGCGAGATCAGTACGGATCTGCTGCCGGAAGCGGAATATGAGATCTTTGTGGGCAATGAAAACGGCATCTACAGCTATGATTACAATACCGGCAGGCTGCGGACCATGGCGGATGAATATTCTTCCGGCAAGACGGTCAGTGTCGGCGGGGATGTATCCATCAAGCTGGTCAGTGCCTTCGATGGAAATGAGATCAAAGAAGAGGAGGCGGGCTATACGGTCAGGCCTTTTGCCGGACAGAAGTTTTATTACGCAGAGCTGTCCGTGACCAACCGTACAAGCTCCAGAATCCGTTTTTCCGATCTGGTCGCCCGCTTTTATTATGATGACTATACCAGTACCGTGTGTGACGCTTACGGGACTGCGGAGGATGGATCCGGACTGGTGAATGATACTTCGATCAGTCCCGGGCAGACCCGGACCATTTATATTGCCGCTTCTGAAAAGGAAACGGCAGCTCTGACACCGATCATGCTCAGCTATTGTCTGAACGGCAATCTGAGCTATTACCATATCGTCTGGGACTGACAGCAGGGACCGGGGATCAGAGCAGACCGAAATGGGCGCAGGCTTTGTATACGCCGTCCTCGAACAGGGGAGCCGTAATATAGTCCGCTGCCTTTTTGAGCCCGTCTGTCCCATCGCCCATGGCGACGCCATGGCCGGCGGTCCGGATCATTTCCATATCATTCTGGCCGTCGCCGAAAGCGTAGGTGTCGGCGGGATCGACGCCGAGCAGTGCGCAGACTTCCAGGATGCCGGTCCCTTTGCTGAATCCGGCGGGGACCATCTCCACGATCGCGTCATTATGGAAGATCATACTGAAATCCTGTTCCAGCTCCCTGCAGCAGGCGGGCAGATCGCCTCCGGTCCCGTCGCAGGCCAGCTTACAGATCTCCCAGCGGCCCCGCAGGGCGGTCAGGGGTTTCAGGGCGTCTCCGATCTCCCGGATCAGCTTGCGGCCGTAGGGATCATTGCCGAAATCCTCCATATCCATATACAGATAGCGGGGGCCTTCCAGAATAGGCCGGACATGATGTTTCCGGATGATATCGACCGTCCTGACGGCCAGGGCCGGCTCGATCAGCCGGCGGAAGATGACCCGGTCCCTGTATTCGATCATGGTCCCGCAGCCGGAGACGATGCCGTCGAAACCCAGGGACAGCAGGTGCGGATGGGAGATAAAGCCGCGGGTCCTTCCGCTGTTGATAAAGCACAGATGACCTTTCTGCCTGAGCTGACTGATGGCCAGGCGGGTGCTGTCCGGGATCCGGTTCCGGAAATCCCAGAGGGTGCCGTCAATATCAAAAAAAATTGCTTTCTGTCCCATATGAGTATGCTCCTTTACGCAGAATGACAGGGTATCCGCCGGGACGGTTCTGTATTGCTACAATCTAACATATTTTAGCAAGGAAGGAAAGATAACAGAAAACAGCATAAGAAAGGAAGAATTGTGATGAACTGGCTTGTTGCAGTGGTCCTTTTGCTGGCGGCCTTTCCGGCTGTCTTTTTTATTGCTTTCAGGGCGCAGAAAAACGCGAAGAATCTGCCGGTCCTGACAGAGGAGCCCTTTGAGACCTATGATACAGTCCGGAAACGGGAAGATCCTGTCCTGGAAAAAAGGGCCGGAGATCTGGCGGAGACCATGCGGCAGACAGACCTGACGCCCGAACACATCTTTGCCATGGAACCCGCGGCCGGGATCACAGATTTTGTCAGGGCATATCTGCTCTACTGGCTTTGCCGCGGAGACGCGGCCGGCCTGCGGGGCAACGGCAGAAAGGCAGACGGCATCATTCTGCCCGGCAGGAACGAACCTTACCATACCAATGCGGCCAAACTGCTGCTGGACGCCCTGATAGCCGCCGGCGGCAAAACACTGGAAACGGATACCCTGCAGGAACAGGTGGAGCAGCAGACCGGCAGCTGCCGGGATCTGGAGGAAAGGATCCGCCGGGAATGCCTGTTTGAGATGGGCAGAAAAGGCTATATGGGTTATGGAAAGACAGACGGCATGACCGGAGAAAAGAAAGAGGAACCCGGCTTTACGGAAAAAGGGACCGGCCTGGTCCAGACCCTCAATCTGTTCCGTGACCGGTTGGACCGGGGCTGGATCGGCAGGGCTATGCTGGAAAAGAACGGATGGAAAGAATTTCTGGCAGCGGCAGCTGTTCTGGGAAAAGAGAAGGAAGCCATTGCAATCCTGCAGCGGTCGCAGGCGGAAGCGCCCCTGATCCCGGATCCGGCCAGGGCAGCTTACTATCTGGAAACGGTACCCTCTCTGGCAGAAGCGTTTACCGGGATTCTGGCCCCTTTATTTGTGGAAACGGAATGAAAATATCCGCTGCCCGGACAGATACCCGGCAGCGAAAGCGGAAGTATAGATATATGACAAAGGGAGGAAGAAGACCATGTCATCCACCGCGACAACAAATGATCCCAATGTGGCATTAAATATAGAAGAGATCGTAGGCCTGATGCCGCTGCCGGTCCAGGATGAGGCCCGGCAGGCATTCTACGCGGAATGGAACGGAGAGTTTGACAGGGCGGCGGAACTGGCATCCGGGGTGCTGGTAAAAGTCCCTTACCAGGATGAGCTCCGCCTGCTGCGGATGCGCAGCCTTTTTTCCGGCGGCCATCTGCAGGAAGCGGAGGAACTGTGCCGGGATCTGCTGCGGGAACTGCCGGAGGAAGACGAACCCCATCTGTATATGGGCCTGATCAGTCATGCGTTCGGCAGCTATCAGCAGGCGGTCCGGGAACTGGAGGCCATCTATCCTCCGGACACCTACTATCCCTATTATTTTTCCACTTATGGAGACTGTCTGGAAAAACTGGGCCGGCGGGAGCAGGCCCGGGAGATGTTCGCGGCGGATGTGCTGGCTTATGAGAAGTCCGGCCATATCCCTTCGGTGGAAATGCTGGCGGGCAGCTATCAGCATCTGCTGGATCTGGACGCGGTCCTGGATAACGGTCTGTTCCGGGAGGATTTCGAGTCCTTTAAAGGATTTCTGGAAAAGATCGAAATGACTGAAGCCAGGCAGAAATTCCTGGCCTCTACCATCGTCCTGCTCAGCCGCCTGCTGGACAGGATCTGGTTCCGGATGGATTTCCTGGATTTTGTCTCTTATATTGACAGCCGCGAATATCTGCAGACCCGGGAGGGGAAAGATGTCCTGCTTTCAGCCTATACAGCTCTGGAATCCTACCTCTATCATGAAGACAAAAACATAACGGCCTTCATGGAAAGTTATCTGTCGGCAGCCCAGGCCCGCAGATACCGGAGCGATCAGACGGAAAAGGAACAGCTGATACAGATCTTATCCTATGAGGCCTATGTATGCAGATATTATCCGGACCATAAGGACGAGTTTGCTTATGTCCGGAACAACTACCACCATACCTGGACCGGCATCGCCCTCTTTATCGAGGCGCTGGAGAACGGAGATCCGGATGAGATCTTTGGCCAGAAAGCAAGGGCCCTGATTCCCCTGATGGAAAGGCCCGTCACAGAGGAGCAGATGAAGGATACCATGGAACGGTCTTATCAGCGGGCGGTAAAGCAGAAAAAACAGCCTGCCTATATCTCTGACGGGAAAGACACCTATATCCGCAGGGACAAAAAGATCCGTCCCAACGATCCCTGCCCCTGCGGCAGCGGGAAAAAATATAAAAAATGCCACGGTCTGCAAAAATAAGCGGGGCTGCTGGAAAAGTGAAAAGTGTGGTATGATATTTGTCATACGGTGTCCATAAAGGACATTTTCGGGAAGGGGACATCATGAAGCTGACATTCAAAGAAAAAGCATCCTATGGACTGGGCGCTGTGGGCAAGGACATGGTCTATGCCCTGTCCGCCACCTATATTTTGTATTACTACCAGGACCTGCTGCATGTGCCGGCCATTTATATGGGCGTTATTCTCCTGTGCGCCAGGGTGTTTGACGCCTTCAATGACCCGGTCATGGGCATCATTGTGGCAAAAACCAGGACCCGCTGGGGCAAATTCCGCCCCTGGCTGATGATCGGCACCCTGCTCAATTCCGTCTTTCTGATTCTGATGTTCGCGGTGCCGGCTTCGGTCACAGCCGGCGGCCTGGTCGCATGGGCCGCGGTCATGTATATTCTTTGGGGCGTGACCTATACCATGATGGATATTCCCTACTGGTCTATGGTCCCGGCCTTTACAGAAGCCGGCCCGGAAAGGGAAAATGTTTCGGCTCTGGGAAGATCCTGCGCGGGCGTTGGCAGCGCCCTGATCCAGATCTTTACCATGATGGTGGTCCCAGCCCTGGGCGCCATCGGACTGTCCGCTTCCGGAGTGACCCAGGAAATGATCGAGCGCAACGGCTTTAAATACCTGTCGATCGGCGTAGCCGTCCTCTTTATCCTTTTTATTACCATCACCTGTGTCAACATCAGGGAAAAATCCACAGTCGAGATGGAGACCGCTTCGGTGGGCGCCATGTTCCGGGCCCTGATCGAGAATGACCAGGCCATGACCGTGGTCATCGCCATTGTCCTGGTCAACAGCGCCTTCTACATCACCAGCAACCTGATCATTTATTTCTTCAAGTATGATTTCGGCGGGGCAAACTGGTACAGCAATTATACCCTTTTTAATATGTTCGGCGGGGGCATGCAGATCCTGTCCATGATGATCCTTTTTCCCCTGCTGCGCCGCTTTATGGATACCATCCGCATGTTCCGCCTGGCCCTGTGCGCCTCGATCTGCGGCTACCTGATCCTGCTGGCCATCGCCACCTTTACCGGCATGGGCAATGTGTTCGTCCTGTTCATCCCGGCCTTTTTCGTTTTTTCCGCCAATGGGATCCTGACCGTCCTGACCACCATTTTCCTGGCCAATACCGTTGATTACGGCCAGCTGAAGAACGGAAGAAGAGATGAGAGCGTGATTTTCTCCATGCAGACATTTGTGGTCAAGCTGGCTTCCGGTATTGCGGCCATGCTGGCAACTGTCTGCCTGACGGTCTTTCAGATCAGCAGCGACAATGTGGAGGAAAGCACGGCCACGATCTCGGCCGGCAGCGCGGCGGGCCTCCGCATGACCATGACCATTCTGCCTATGATCGGGCTGGCGGCAGCCTTGATTATATTTATCCGCCGTTATATCCTTACAGAGGATAAGATCACCGAAATCAGCCGGGAGCTGAAGCGCAGGGGAATGACTGACAGCGCCGGCCGCCGGTAAACAGAGGGAGGACCTTGTTATGAATGAAGAATTTATCCGAAATGAACTCAGAACTGTCACTGAGGATATCCTGGCGGACTATCAGAAAGGACGGGATATAGACAAGATCAATGTATTTGATCAGCCGGACAATGATGTCATCATTGATATCACCCGCAAGCTCCTCAATATCCTGTTTCCCGGCTACTACCGTGAAAAGACTTACCGCAGCTATCACTATGACAGCCGGATCGCGGTCCTGATTGAAGACGTTGCCTACAATCTGCGCAAACAGATCGCCATTGCCCTGGTCTACCGCAATACATACAGGGACATGGAATATGACGCCCTGCAGGATGAGGCGGCCCGGATCGTGATCGAGTTTTTCCGCCGCATTCCCAAAGTCCGGGAACTGGTGGATACCGATATCCAGGCCACTTTTGACGGTGACCCGGCGGCTTTTTTCAAGGAGGAGATCGTCCTCTGCTATCCGGGCCTGCTGGCATCCACGATCAACCGCCTGGCCCATGAGCTGTATCTGATGAAGGTGCCTCTGATCCCCCGTATGATGACGGAGTACGCCCACAGCCGGACCGGCATTGATATCAACCCCGGCGCTACCATCGGCAGATATTTCTGCATGGACCATGGTACCGGCATTGTTGTAGGTGAGACTTCGATCATCGGAGAACATGTCAAGGTCTACCAGGGCGTTACCATCGGCGCCCTTTCTACCAGAGGCGGCCAGAGACTGCGGGGCAATAAGCGTCATCCTACCATTGAGGATTATGTCACGATCTATGCCGGCGCCTCCGTACTGGGCGGGGATACGGTCATCGGCCGCGGCTCTGTGATCGGCGCCAATGTATTTATCACCAGTTCAGTCGCGCCTGAGACCCGGGTCGGTATCAAGACCCAGGAGCTGATCGTCAAGCGGCATGGAGAGACTGTGGAACTGGTCCCTACAGAAGAACCCAAAGACAAGGACAATGTCTGGTATTATACGATCTGACAGACAGATTCCGGCACCATATTCTGACAGATGAAATAAAAAGAACAGGCGGAGAGGAGTGAT
>AUXO014641357.1_pt1 | contig 10061 bp, 8 predicted proteins | sample 768731 | NCBI WGS metagenome assembly AUXO01 (sample SAMN02715735, study PRJNA202380) | gut metagenome | biome: sheep rumen | host: Ovis aries | place: New Zealand: Palmerston North | reverse complement strand
TAATTATGATAAGGAAATTAATATTGGTGATACTATGACTTTGTATTATGATTTTTTATCACCTTCTAGTGTTAATAATAAAAGAAGTGGATATATTGGTTATTTGGCTGTTATTTTAGGAATTATTTTAGTTATTAAGCTTGGTCCTAGATTTGTAAGAATAATTAAGGATAATTATTTGTAAAAAAGAAAACTATATATATTTTTCGATTAATATAATATAGTTTTCTTTTTTTGTTTTACCGATTATTTTTTTAAGACGATATTTTCCGTATTTTCTAATGCTGAAAATATCGTTTTCTTTTAAGGTTTGTTCTTTTCTTTTTGCTATTTGATAGTTTAATAATATATCATTTTCTTTAATTAATAATTGGATATTATCTCTAGATGAATTAATTAGTCTTGCTGTGATGGTGTCTATTCTTAAACTTGATACGATTAGTTTTTTTTCTTCATATTTTCTTTCATAATCTTTTAGAGTGTTTAATGGGACTTCTTCTAATTTTACTTGGTATTTGTCAATTGTTGTAAGATTGTTTTCAATTAGAGGACTGATATTTTCTAAAACATATAAATAGAATGTATTTTGATAGGGGATAATGTCTCCAAATACTTCATCTGTTATATTTAGGGCAAATAGGCTTCCTAAGATAGAAGAGTGTTTTAATTGCCCTAATGAGTTTATTTTATATAGTTTTACTTTTGGTGGTGTTCCATTATAAAGTATTGTTTTTTCTGCATCTTTATATGGGATAAATTCTTGATATTCATTCTTTTTTAATTTGTTTTTAATTGTTGAACTTGTGACTTGATTTAGAAATCCAGTGTGGGTATTTCGCAATATTTTTTCTAAATTTTTTTCTATTTTGTAGGTATCTTGTTTCATTATAATATTCTCCTTATAAAAATTAAAATAAGGATTTTCCTTATTTTAATTTGGTCCCACAATTTGGGCAATATATATTTTCTTTTTTTAGTGTATTTCCACAATTTGGACAATAGTTTTTTTCTGTATCTGTAGTGCTATTTTGTGTTTTTTTATTAGAGTATGTTTGATTTGCGTTGTTATTTTGAAATGGGCCTAATTCACTTACTTGTACTGTACTGTCATATTGGTATTCTTTGGAAAATCCAATTATTGGAATCATAATTCCTGGGAAAAATGTTGTTAATATTGCAAATCCAGTGTCTTTGTGAAATTTTTTGCTTATATTATAGTAGCAGATGAATCTTGTTGCTAGTGCTATTAGTGTTCCGATTATTGTTAAGTCTTCTTCGTTCATTCCTATAATAGTTGGAGCAATTAGTAGTAGGAACCACCACCATGCAAGGCCAGATATTTCTACTAGTGTCCAGTTATTATAGAATGGTATAATTGCTTCCCATTCTTTTCTTCCTGCTTTTTTATATAATTTGCATAAACCTATTATGTAAATTACTAGCCAGGCAATTAATATTCCTATAATAAAAATAGCAAAGAATCCTAATACTGTTAATAGGCCATTTAGATTATTATAAAATTCATGTGAATACATTTTTCTTCCTCCTTTTATTTATTATATCTTAGTATTTATAAAAAAGAAAGTTTATTTTTTTATTAAAATTTGTTATTAAGATAATATTTGACAGTTTTTTCTGGAAGGTTGATATATATTTTAGTTAGCTAGTTTAAAAAATGAGGTATGTGTTTAAATTAGTAAAATATAGTACATAATATACATATGATATAAACGAAAGGGGAAAAGAAAATGCTTGGAAATTTTAGCGAAGAGTCCCAACTTATTTTACTTAAAGCAAGAGAAGAGATGTTAGAGCTAAATCATCCTTATGTTGGTACGGAGCATTTAGTTTTATCTATTTTAAAAAATGATGAAAATCTTTCTGTGAGATTGGCATCTTTTGGATTAAATTATGATAATTTTAAGAAGGAGATTATTGATGTTATTGGTAAGGGAAGTAAGAAATCAGAGCTTTTTTTGCATACACCTCTTTTAAAAAAAGTTATGGAAAATGCTATGTTAGATGCTAAGGATAATAATCATGGGGAAGTATTGCCTCTTCATTTATTTTCTTGTCTTTTGGAAGAAGGTGAAGGAATTGCTATTAGGATATTTATTGGAATGGGTATTAATATTGATGATATGTATGAGGAATTTAATTCTAGATTAATAAAAAAATCTAGAAAAAGGAAGAGGAAAATGTTGATTGAAGAGCTTGGAGTTGATTTGGTTGAGAAGGCTAGAAAAGGAAAATTAGATCCTGTTGTTGGTCGTGAAAAAGAGTTGAAGAGGTTAATTGAAATTCTTTGTAGAAGAGGGAAAAATAATCCTATTTTAATAGGAGAGGCTGGTGTTGGGAAAACGGCTATTGTTGAAGAACTTGCTAGTTTAATTGCTTCTTTAAATGTTCCTTTGTGTTTACAGAACAAAAGGATTATTTCTTTGGATATGGCAAGTGTTGTTGCTGGGACAAAATATCGTGGTGAATTTGAGGAGAGAATGCAGAAGTTAATTAAGGAAGTTTCTTGTGATGGGAATATTATTTTGTTTATAGATGAGATTCATACTTTGGTTGGTGCTGGTGGTGCAGAAGGGGCAATTGATGCTTCAAATATATTGAAGCCTGCTCTTGCTCGTGGAGAGATTCATTGTATTGGTGCTACTACTATTTTGGAATATAAAAAATATATTGAAGAAGATAAGGCTTTAGAGAGAAGATTTCAAAAAATTATGATTGAAGAGCCTAATGAGAGTGAAACCAATTATATTTTAAAGAAGTTGAGGCCTATTTATGAGGAATATCATCATGTTAAAATACCAGTAGATGTTTTGGAAGAAATTACTAGTTTGTCTAATCGTTATGTTTTTAATAGACATAATCCTGATAAGGTTATTGATGTTTTAGATGAAGTTTGTTCTATGGTTAGTATTAGACAAACTGATGAAGAAGTGAAATATTATTCTTTGATGAAAGAATTGTTAGAAGTTCAAAAGAAAAAGGATGATCTTATTATGGATAATGATGTAGATGGTGCTTATCGTTATTTAAAGAGAGAAACTTTTTTATCTAGTGAAATTAATAATTTGGAGTTATCTTTAAAGTCTTGCGAAAAAGCTATTTCTTTAGAGGATGTAGCTCGTGTTATTCATGAGAAAAGTGGTATTCCTATTTATGAGATTATGAAGGATGATATGGGAAGTATTGAGAATTTAGAGAAAGAGTTAAAGCATGAGATTGTTGGTCAAGATAGGGCTATAGAAGAGCTTATTCATAGTACTAAGAAAATTCGATTGGGGTATTCTAATCATAAGGTAGAGTCTTATTTGTTTGTTGGCCCTACTGGTGTTGGTAAGACTAATTTAGCAAAAATATATGCTAAGAAGATGATGGGGGATAAGAATTTGATAAGGCTTGATATGAGTGAATATTCTGATTCTATGGCTGTTAGTAAAATTATTGGTGCATCTGCTGGTTATGTGGGGTATCAAGATCAAAATACGGTTTTAAATCTTCTTATGGAGAGTCCTTCTTCTGTATTGTTGTTGGATGAGATAGATAAGGCACATCCTTCTGTTATTAATCTTTTGTATCAGATGTTGGATGAAGGATGGATAAAGGATGCTAAGAATCGTACTATTCATTTAAATCATAATATTATTATTATGACTTCTAATTTAGGGTTTGAAGAGGTTAAGGTAGGATTTCAAACTGATAGTCATGATTCTATTACTAGTTCTTTAAAACAAAAGTTTTCTAATTCTCTTATTAATCGTATTAATCATATTATTACTTTTAATTATTTGAAAGAAGAAGATGTATTGGTTATTGTTAAAAGGAAACTTGATGGGTTAAAGAAGAAATATCCATCTTTTAAGTATTCTAATTCTTTGGTTAAGGAGATTGTTTGTGAATCTGAATATCGTGAATATGGGGCTAGAAGGATTGATAAAATTATAGAAACTAAAATAGAGGGGTTAATTATTGATAAGTTATTACATCATGAAAATTTAAATATTTCTCATTTAAAGGAGTGTCAGAGTGCTGCTTCGTGACAGTTCTTTTTCTTTACATAAGTTTTTATTTATTGTATAATGAGTAAATAAAGAGAGGTGTTAGTTTGGATAAGGTATATATATTTGGTCATCGTAATCCTGATACTGATAGTGTTTGTGGGGCTATTTCTCTTTCTTATTTGAAGAGGCAGTTAGGGATGAATGCTATTCCTGCTGTACTTAGTGGTATTAATTTAGAAAGTAAATATGCTTTAAATTATTTTAAAGTTAAAGAGCCTGTTTTTTTAAATGATGTTAAGATTAAGGTTAAGAGTTTAAATTATACAAAGAATTATAGTGTTTTAGAGAAAAATTCTATTAATGATGCTTATTTTAAAATGACAGAGGCTGGTGTTAGTAAGATTCCTGTTGTAGGGGATAAGAAAAATTTACTTGGTATTGTTTCTATGAAGGATATTGCTAAAGAACAGTTTCGTGAGGATGTTGATAGAGTTGATAGTTCTTATTCTAATATTTTAGATGCTATTGATGGAAAAGAATTGTTAAAATATGATGATGATATTCAAGGAAATTTGATTGTGGCTGGATATCGTAGTACTACTATTCTGTCTACTGTTGAACTTAATCGTCATAGTATTATGATTGTAGGTGATAGGCATAGCATTATTGAGTATGCTGTTGTTAGTGGTATTAAGCTTTTAATTGTTACTGGTAATCATAAGATTAAAGATGAACATTTGAATATTGCTCGTCGTAATAGGGTTAATATTATTGTTACACCTCATTCTACTTTGATTGCGTCTCGTCGTATTAATTTGGCTAATAATATTGGTACTATTGATTATATGAAAAATATTTTATGTGTGAATGAGCAAGAGAATGTGAGTGATTTTGTTAAAATTGCTAATAAGACTAGGTATAGTTATTATCCTGTTTTAAATAGGAAAGAAGAATGTACTGGTATTCTTAGAATGTCTGATGTTAATTATGAGAATAAGATGAATGTTATTTTGGTAGATCATAATTCTTATGAGCAAAGTGCTGTTGGGTTAGATGAGACTAATATTTTAGAAATTGTTGATCATCATAATATTGGTGGTATTGGTACTAATATGCCAATTAATTTTAGAAATATGCCTTTGGGGAGTAGTAATACGATTATATATATTATGTATCAAGAAAATCATATTGATATACCTCATGATATTGCTGGTATTATGTTATCTGGAATTCTTTCTGATACGTTGATTTTGAATTCTCCTACTACTACTGATATTGATAGGGATGCTGTTTATAAATTATCAAAGATAGCTGGTGTGGATTATCAAAAGTATGGATTTGATATGTTGAAGGCTGGGTCTTCTTTAAAAGGTAAAACGAAAGAAGAAGTATTATATACGGATTATAAGTCATATCCTGTTGGTGAATATAAGATTGCTCTTAGTCAATTATCTACTACTAATCCTTTGGAATTATTAGAGGATATGGATTCTTATATTGAACTTTTGGAGCGTGTTTGTACTAATAATGATTATTATTTGGTTGCATTTTTTGTAACAGATGTGATTCGTGGTGGTTCTTATGTTTTGTATAGTAGTCGTGCTGAGGATATTTTGAGAAGAGTATTTAAAAATGATAGTCTTACTGAAGGAACATTTTTAGAGGGAGTTATTTCTAGAAAGAAGCAAATTTTACCTGGTATTTTATTTGAAATGGGTGAGCAATAGTTTGCTTCTTTTTTTATTGACTTTTTTTAATTCTATTGGTATTATATTTGTCTAGAGGTGGGGGATATTATGGCTGATTCTTGTAGATTTTATAGTTATGATGGAGGCTTTTTTGGTTCTGGTAATAGTTGTTCTGTTACAGGAAAGAAGGAAAGAGTTACTGAGGAATATTATCGTCGTTATTGTCGATATGACTATAATAGAAGAGATTGTCCATTATATAAAAAATATGGTCCATATGAGTCTGGTGGTTGTTTTATTACTACGGTTGTTCATAATATTTTAAAGAATCCAGATAATTGTAAGGTATTAAATGATTTTAGAAAATTTAGGGATGATATTTTACAGAATAATTCTAAATATTATGAAGGACTAGCTGAGTATGATTCTATTGGTCCTGTTGTAGCTTGTCGTTTAGTGAATGATAAGGATGTAAAAGATATGGCAAAGATGACTTATGAGCTTGATTTACTTAAGGTACATAAGTTTTATTTGGAAGGAAAATATGATGAGGCTTATGAGTGGTATTGTAAGATGACTCGTGATTTAATTTCTTATTATGGATTGGATGGAATATATGAACAAATAAAACATTATGGTAGTGAAGAGTTTAATCCTAAGATGGCTGGACATGGTAGAGTAAGAAGATATAGTTATACAAATTTATAAATATTTGTGTAACTTTTTTATTTTACTTCTTTCTATTTGAAAAAATACATGATATAATAAAGTGCGTAGAAAAGAGGAAGAAATTTATGAAAATATTATCTGTAAATGCTGGTAGTTCATCATTAAAATTTCAGATGTATGAAATGCCAGAAGAGAGTGTACTTATATCAGGTACTTTTGAACGTATTGGTATTGATGGTGGTTTTTATACTATCAAATTAAATGGTGAGAAGATTAAAAAGGAGAAGGATTTAAAGGATCATTCTGTTGCTGTTTCTACTTTAATTTCTGAATTGTTAGAGAATAAGGTTATTGAGTCTTTAGATGAAATTAAAGGAGTTGGACATAGAATTGTTCATGGTGGAGAGAAATATGCTTCATCTGTTATTATTGATGATGATGTGATTCGTACGGTAGAGGAGTTATCTAGTTTGGCTCCACTTCATAATCCTGCTAATTTAACGGGAGTTAGAACTTTTATGGAGAAGATTCCTAATGCATTACAAGTTGGATGTTTTGATACAGCTTTTCATCAAACTATGGAGAAAAGAGAGTATTTATATGCTGTTCCATATGAATGGTATGAGAAATATGGTGTTAGACGTTATGGATTTCATGGAATGAGTCATCATTATATTGCTAATAGGTGTGCTTTAATATTGGATAATCCTAATGCTAGAATTATATCATGTCATATTGGTAATGGTGGATCATTATGTGCTATACGTGATGGTAAATCTATTGATACTTCAATGGGATTTACTCCTAATGCTGGTCTTATGATGGGATCTCGTTCTGGAGATATTGATGCTACATTAATTCCATTTATTATGGAAAGGACTGGAGAGTCTTTGGAAGATGTAATTAATGATTTAAATAAAAAGTCTGGATATTTAGGGGTATCTGGTATATCATCTGATTCTAGAGATATTGAGGATGCTGCTAAAGCAGGTAATGAAAGAGCTATTTTGGCTCAAAATATGTATGTAGAAAAGATTGTTAATTATATTGCTGAGTATTATTTAGAATTGGGTGGAGCTGATGCTATTGTATTTACTGCTGGTGTTGGTGAGAATTCTAAAGATACTAGACGTGCTATTATTGATAGACTTGCTCCACTTGGTATTAAGATTGATGAAGAGAGGAATAATGTAAGAGGAGAGGAGAGATTAATTTCTTCTGATGATTCTACTGTTAAGGTTTATGTTATTCCAACTGATGAAGAAGTTATGATTGCAAGAGATGTTTATCGTTTATATCAGAAGTAAGATGAATAGAAAGTAAAGGTATGATATGGCAAGTATTTATAGAAGAATATATAAGGAGATAAAAAAGTATCCCATTATTGTGATTGCAAGACATATAGGTCCTGATCCTGATGCTTTAGGTAGTCAATTTGGGTTAAAGAAAGTGATTAAGAATAAGTTTCCTAAAAAGCAAGTTTATGCTGTTGGTAGTTCTTCTAATAGATTTAGATTTATGGGAATTTTAGATAAAATTGATGATATAGATAGTGATAATACGTTACTTATTGTTTTGGATACTCCTGATATTAAGAGAATTGATTCTATTGATTTAGAGCAATATAAACATGTTATTAAGATTGATCATCATCCTGTTGTAGATGATTTTGGTGATATTTCTTTGGTTGATGATAATGCTTGTTCTACTTGTCAGTTGATTTTGGAATTTATTTTTAAGAATTATCTTCCTATTACGGATAGTATTGCAGAAAGTCTTTATTTGGGAATTGTTTCTGACACAGGAAGATTTATGCATGATTATACTAATGTAAAGACTTTTGAACTTGTAACTAAGATGTTAAAGAAGACTCATATTGACTTTACTTCTCTATATGAGCCATTATATATGAGACCTTTATCAGAAATACGTTTTCAAGGATATATTTTTGAGCATATGGAGGTTACTGATAATGGGGTTGCTTATATAAAAATTACTGATGATTTGTTAAAAAAATTTGGTGTTGATTCTGCTAGTTCTGGTAATATTATTAGTGAACTTAATGTAGTATCTGAAGTATGGATTTGGATATTTTTAACTGAGGATAAGAAAACTAATTTGATTAGGGCAAATATTCGTTCTCGTGGTCCTGTTATTAATGAGGTTGCTACTGCTTATGGTGGAGGTGGACATAAGTTTGCTTGTGGAGCTAGACTTACTAGTTGGAAGCAAGCTGATAGTTTAATTGTTGATTTAGATGATGTTGCTTTTAAATATATACAAAATCAAACTGAATAGGTTTTGAAATGTATGTATGATGATAAAGTAAAAAAAGTAAGAAAACTTTTATTGTTTTCTTACTTTTTTTAGTTGGTTTGTTGCTATCTGTGGTAATGTTGATGAATCTGTATTTTTCATTTTACTTATTCTTTCTAATGCTGGTTCTATATTTGGTATTACATTTGAAAAAAAGTTTAGTTGTTCATCTACCATATTTAGCATAAAATCAAACCATCTGTTTATTTCGTCGTTATTGTCGTGTTCTAAGTCAAAATAGATATCATTTATTCTTTTTGCATAAGTTGGCAAATTTACATAAAATCTTTGTGATAGATTTAAAGGAGAAATTTTTAGTTTCATTCCATAGTATTTATTAATTGATTCTGTAAAACACATATTATGAATCATTCTTGCCGTTCTTTTATTTCCGTTAGAAAATGGTTGGATTCTTACTAGAAGTAAGTGCATTAATGAACTTCTTAGAAATGGATTTGTATTTAATACGGATAGAGAATTTCTTTTGTATAAAGCAATATAATCGTCCATGAATTGTTTTATGTCTTTTACTTGAGCGCCTCTCCAATATATTCTTTCTTCTTTGTTAGGTAATATAGTACTTACTCTTACTTCATTTTTTCTATAATCGTAGTTTAATTGCCCATTGGTTACGAATTGATGTAAATCTTTGATACGTTTATGTGACATTTGTAATTTATCAAAAAAAACGTCTTCTTTTTTTATTATTTCTGGATGGATTAAATGGCTATTTTCGATTAATTGTGAGTATTTTATTTCTTGATTAAACATTTGAATAAACCATGTCATAATTGCATATTCATCATAGTTTTTTAATTTATTAAAAAAGCAGTCAAATTCTTTATTAGATTCTTCCATATGAAATAATACATTATCGTTTAATTGTATTTTATTTACATATTCTTCTAATGAAAAATAATTTACTTCATTTAAATTGATTCCTTTATCTGGTGCCATGTTAGTTCCTCCTTTTTGGGTGGTTATTTTATCAGAAAAGAGGGAAAAAGTCAACTTTTAATTAATTTGTTAATTTAGATTTCTGTTTTTTTATTTAAATATTCAAAGACTTTTTTGATATCATCATTTATAATTAGGTCTGCTAAATTGTCTAGTGGGGTTGTATCTTTATTGATTATTACGAGATGATTTCCTTGAAAATAATTAATGAATGAAGATGCTGGGTAGACGGTTAGGGAAGTACCAACAACAAGTAATAAGTCTGCTTTGGAGATAGCATAGATTGCGGATTTGATAATATTTGTATCAAGTGGTTCTTCGTATAAGACCACGTTTGGTTTTATGATTCCTCCGCAGGTACAGGTTGTTATATTTTTTATAAAAATGTCTTCTTCTGTATATTTTTTTTGGCACTTCA
>AUXO012504216.1_pt1 | contig 10061 bp, 8 predicted proteins | sample 768731 | NCBI WGS metagenome assembly AUXO01 (sample SAMN02715735, study PRJNA202380) | gut metagenome | biome: sheep rumen | host: Ovis aries | place: New Zealand: Palmerston North | reverse complement strand
GCTACATACACCAGTTCCTTGGGTGATAGTTTGCCGTCTAACTTGAACTCAATCGTATTATTCTCGATCCTTATCTGATCTTGGGGTGGTAGCGGCTGATAGTTAACTACGGTCTTCTTTTCCAACCGCTTCTCCAATACATACAGTCCAATGAGCAAAGCGGCAACCACTACATCAATCACATTCCATGTAGCGCGTCCCAATGCAATCTTGTATATCGGTTGAAACAGCAATGCAAGTACGCTAAACGTAGTAGCCGCAATGGTCTTATTGCGACAATAGTATTGGTATGCCATCAAACCGAATACCACCATCGCCACAAATCGCACCAACTGGAAATACCCATATGGCATCGGTGCCAAGCACAGTAGCATCAATACTGCAAGAATGAGAAAGACTTGTTTCTTCATTTATTATTTTTTAAAAGCGGGGCAGTGTTTGAAGGAGCACTGCCCCTCGGAGGGTTAAACATCCCTTCTAAAGTATGCACTTATTGTGTATACATCAGTGATTGCCTATGTTATATCTATTGGAGACACCTCTCCACTGTTAAGTAGCCATTTAGCCACAAGAGTGAAGATATCTACTACCGAATAGACCATATTAAGACTCTCAAATAGGGTATGCCCTCTTAACATTCTGTTAGTTCGGGCAAGAAAATGCCCAACCTAACTGGAAAATCTATTTGCCATTTCAAAATGGTTTAAAGATCTTACAATTACGCTACAACCTTCTCCCTGTAGCACTAGGAGTTTGAAGCAGATCCATCCCCTCCACCCAGCTCTTGCACTTTTCTGCTTCAAATTATCGTTGACATTAACTGCCAATAGATTTCAAGTCATGTTTCAATATCTCGAACTTAGGCAGTTCTATTGTGCTAAAATAGTCATCATACATCTGCAGATAATCTGCCTGAATGTCTTGAGCAAGATAGTTTTCATCAATCCCATCAATCTTTTCAAGAAGTGTCTCGTCTGAAACAATCTTCAGATTTGAACGAAGCACCTTGAAAAATTTAATCTCGCTATATTCGATTCTATTGTCAGCTCGTATAGTTTGAACTGCGACATCAGCCACTTTCAGTTCCTGCTCTTCTGTCAAAGACTCCTCCGCAAGACTTATTAAATACTGCTTTAAGAAGCCCTTGCCCTTCAGATTAATTTCTTTCACCAGTTCATTCAACTCTTTATCAATGTCAATCTCTCCAAACAATAGTTTTTCCTTCGACATTTGCTTTATAAGATCAACTTCTTCTGAGGCTATATCGCCATCACAAGACATACAGGCAAAAGCCGTTCTCAATAACAATTTGTTCTGTTCCATAATCTTATCCTTTTATATTATTCTCCTTCATATACTTCTCAATAGCCTTGATAAAAATGCGGCTGTTACCTACATTTGAGAGTGGAATTCGTTCGACTGTTCCGCTTTCTTTCTTAAAAAGCTTCTTGGGGGTATAATCAATCCCCTCTATGACAAGCTTGCCTTTCTTCTCATGAGTTTGATTCCCCGGACCTTTGTCTACATATATTCTACTTATGATTTCTGGAGTAAATTTTCTGTCCCAGACTGTAAGTTCTCTACCCTCTATCGTTGCGAATGGTGCTGCATTACAAATTTTAAAATCATCTTTATTAGCAGACTCAAACATTACGAATACAAAAGTTCCTCCCATCTCCTTGTTTACATATACGAGTTTCTTTACGTAATAGTCGTACCAAGCATCTTCAAGTCTTAGCCAATAGCGATAATCAATCTTCTTGGATGGATGTTTCTTGTGTAGTCCCGTGAAAGAATAAAGGGCATGAATATTCTTCAATTTTTCCTTATCAAGCACGCTATGGAAACTGAAAGAGTATAGCGATTGAAAATACTTTCCTTTGCTGTCATAATGCTCAATATCATAGTCTACCAAATCCGAAACATCAGTAAACCTCACGATATGCTTTTCAACGAAATTACTTCTTGAGTTCTTGAACTTCATAACGGCAAATCCATCGCTCCCGATAAAATAGTCTGTGCCAGAGAAATCGCCAGCCGTTGCTATCAAAAGGACGCCCAATAATGACACCGCTATAGTTACGATAACATTCAATATTGTTGCATTAGGAAAGACGAGCCAGAAGAATGCGATGATTCCAACAGCAACTACCAATGTCCAAACTCTAAATTTGTTTGCCTCGGCAGATGTTGGAGCTTTCTCACCCCACTCTGTGGAATCGCAAAACGTTATCTCACCAATTTCAGAAGGAACTAAACCGAATACGCTATTTCCGGTCTTTATCTTTTCGAACTGTTCCTTACGAATACTTTCGTGCCTCTCATCTATATCCATAATCAAAAGCCTATTCTACGTCTTTCGACATTTTTCTTTACTCCCATAAATTTGTCACGAATATCCTCATGACGTTTTATTTGCTCCAATGTCAGACTCGGTTTGGTCTGACTTATAGCCTCTTCAAGCAGAGCCATTGTTATCTTGCCGATCTTTCTTCTGAAAGCAAGGCGGGCAGCAGTATCAATCACAAGACTAATATCAGCAGAAACATAATTCTCTGTCCTCTCAGCCAATAAATCATAGTCGATGCCAAAGTCATAGTTGCGTCTGCCTATGCCAATCTGGAACATCCGTTTCCTTGTTTCCTTGTCAGGCTGAGGAATGTAGTACTTCAATTCCAATCTACCTGCTCGTAATGCAGCTTCATCTATATCTGTTGGTTTGTTGGTAGCTGCAATTACCAGAACGCCATCTTCCCCACAATTATTTAGCTGGGTCAGGAACTCATTCACTGCTCCTGCGGTGGTCGCATTATTATGTGCACTGCGGTCTCTTATCAAGGAATCTACCTCGTCCAAGAACAGGATAGTAGGTGCATTCTGTCTTGCCTCATTAAAGATGTCCGCAATCTTACCTTTGCCGCCATCAATATAGGGTGAGGCCACATCAGAACCTCTGACATACTGATAATTGAAGCCTGTTTCTTCAGCAAACTTCTCAGCAAAGAAGGTCTTACCACATCCTGGAGGCCCATAGAATAGCAATCCGTTAGGAATGCTAAGACCTAATTCTCTTGCCTGTTCAGGATTTTGCAGCAAGTCAATCACATCTGATTGCAGTTGCTCTTTAAGTTCTGTCATTCCTGCTACATCTGCAAAACCATTACCACGTTTGACTTTCTTCTGAGACTCCTTGGTGGATGCTGTACTGTTAGTTCTGTTTGTAATTTCCACTTTGACTTTACCGTCAATCGCATCCATCATTTCCTGTGCTGTCTGGAAACGGTCTTGTACATCGTTTTGTGTTGCTTTGTTGATGATGTTCAGCAGTTGCTCATCCAATTCAAACATATCTATGTTTGGCATACGTAAAGGATGCTCTCTTTCCTTTTGCAGCCTTTCAATAATCTGCTGTTCACTCATCCTTGATGCATCGAAGAACCAAGGCAGTTCATCAAATATCAGTTGATAAAGTACAGCTCCTACCGAGAATAAGTCCGACTGTACACAACTCACACCATTCAACCGTTCTGGAGCCATATAGAACGGATTAAGTTGTTTCAAGTCTGGCTTGGCTGGCTCTTGGTTCAGGAATCGGGCATAGCCAAAGTCTATCAGTTTCAGGTTTTCTAATGTGCCTGACAAATCAAGCATCAGATTCTGAATGGTAACTTCATTATGGATGATTGGTGTATCCTGTGAATGTAGATATTGAAGAGCAGAAAGTAAAGCCTTTGCCACCTGCTTGATTTCATAAACACTCAAATCTTCACGGGCTATCCGCTTATCCAGAGTCTCACCACTCACGAACTCTGTTACTATATAAGCTAGTTGTTGCCCATTGGCTATCAATTTCCCACTATCCACGTATTTGCAGATATTAGGATGGTTCAGCATCTTGGTGACCTCCACTTCGACTATACTTCCAACCTTGTCGAACTGAGAATACTGCAATTTTGAATAGTATATCAGTTTCAAGAACCGCAGTTTTCCATTCTGGTCTTTCACACGATAGGTTTCCGCATAAGAACCTTCTTTATGCGGAAACACTACCGTGTAGCGATTATCTATTGTTTGACCTTTTTGAAATAGAAGCATAACTATTGATTATCTTCTGAGATATATTCGAAATTCCAGTCGCTATCCGGGTCTGATGGGCGTAGCAATAAATATAAAAGAATAGCCCATCCTACATAGGGAATACACGAGACGAAATACCACCAACCTGATTTGTTCGTATCATGAAGTCTCCTGACAGACAAAGGAATATCTGCTAACACAATGTAGAGAATGAAGATAATCAGGGGGATGACAAGTCCTAGCCCCAACCATCTCGGTATATTTTCATTGCCAACATATCCAATAGTTATTGTTAGCAAAAACATTATTGCAGCGCATATTATGCGGAATAATTGAAAATACAAGTACTCTGTTCTTGAAGAACAAGAGTTAAAATCAAATACATTTGTCAGAGTATACTTGACACTTTCTTTAAATCCTATTTGTTCCATGATCCTTTACTCTATTATATCATCTATTAATGTAACAACCCATCATCATTTGGCTTTTGATCATCAGGCATCAATCCGACTAATTGTGCCGCAATAGGTTGCAGTTGTTCCACAGTAGGCTGATTTGCCATTGCTGCCATACCTTGATTCACAAGTTGACGGGCACGGTTGGGATCCTTCCAACGGAAACGCCCGAAGTTATTGCTGCAATCGCGGATAAGTCCCATACACTGATAAATCATGGTGAGTTGGAAGAACACTGTAGTAATCTGCTCTAATACATCACGCCCCATTAACACATTCTTTGAGCGAATTACTTGGTCTGCCTGATTACGGAGCTGGCCAACAAGTTGATGACTCTTGTCATTACCCAGTTCTCGGTCAGCCTTCTCCAAACGTTCAAACTCCTCACGGATATCCTTTTCAAGACGTTCCCATTCTGTGCCGGCATCTTCATCCTCAATTTTACGGAGCACTTCCTTCAAATGCTGCAATACAGCTTTCTTCTCCTGACTGTTCTTGTTCTCATCCATCACAGAGTTCAATTCCGACTGCAAATTACCAGTATTGATGCCCGACTCTGCTAAGCGGTTGAGGTCGCGTTGAGCATCTTGAACCATTTTCGGGATGAGTTTCTCCGCCTCTGCAACACTCTGCTTTTTATTCGTGTCAATAGACTTGGAGATAGTGAAATCAACAGACGGGAAATATATCTCCATTGTCAACTGACCAGAGTTGTCCACCTTGATCGTGAGATCTACTGGACTGTTCTCTGGTATCAGCGATTCAATCTCTTCTCCTGTAATCACGACATCTTCAACATACTCATAAAGAGCAGCTGTGCGCCCAACGCCAGGATCATCCTCACACTGATAGATAGGCACCGTCAATACATCGCCAATCATACCAGGACGTAGCTGCTTAGAAGTGGAAAGACCATTCACCACGCCAACCGCAGGCATAGGCTTGTTTTTTTCAAGCCCTGTAGCAGCCTTGAATACCGCCTTACTCTTATGGTCGTCCCAGATGGCTATACCTATATTATAAGGTAGCGGCGCAGAACCAACCTTTACACCCTGAATGATGGTAATCTCTGAAGGGAAGCAAGGTAACTGATCTCCCTTTTCATTGTAGGCAAGAACGGTAAAAGCATTCGACTTGCCTTCTACAAGATTTGCTTCTATCACATTGCCCATCTCGTCAATCTCCGTCTTGCCGCTCGACCAAGCATTATCACCACGAACGAATTCTACCAAAACTTTATTGGGACAAGAGTCACCAGAGCCTGTTTTATCGAGCTTTACACTCACCCATTCACTTTGCTCAACAGAATTAGACTCGTAGCCGATTTCCAACTTGATGGTTCCAACCTCAATATCACTATCCTTTACATCGGCATCTTTTGTAGAAGCATAAAGGGCTGCACCCGTTGCAACAGCTGTCATCGGGTCAATGCTTGTATCTACGTTAGGCGTAACCTGCTCTCGCAACATCTGACGAATCAGGGGTGAATGTGTCGGTCCTCCTACAAGAATCAGCTTATTCAACTGCGAACCTTTCAAATTGTTGCGTTCCAACAATGTCTTGCAGACATCTACTGCTTTCTGGAAGACTGGTCGCATCGCATCGAACACCTGCTGCTGGGTAACGGTGAGATCAAGTTCTATTTCTTCTCCATCCTCATCTTCACCCAAATCTCCAAGATTGGAAAGAATGTCTTCGCTTTCCTTGAATGATAGTTGGTTCTTCACGTCCTCAGCGTATGTCTTCATGGCATCACGAAGCACAGCATTTTTCTCTTTATCTGCCAAGATGCCATCGATGGCATAGTTCTCTTTCAGATAAGGTATGATGATATTTTCCACAATGGCAGCATCGAGGTCTTTACCGCCAAGATAATTGTCACCAGCAGTATCAAACACCTGCATGATGCCATCTTCCACTCTCAGCAAGGCAGCATCGAAAGTGCCACCACCAAAATCGAACACCATCCAAATTCCATCCTTTTGTTCTGATGACAGTCCGTAAGCAAATGATGCGGCAATAGGTTCTTGTAACAACTCGCAATGATCGAAGCCGGCCATTTTTGCAGCCTCAATAGTAGCCTTCGTTTGGTTTACCGTGAATTTAGCAGGTACGGTAATTACCACAGAACGGAAAACTTCATCTGTGACAAATGACTTCAAGGTTTTCAACACCTCAGATGAAAGATCTTCAGAAGAGTATTCGCGTCCAATGTTGGAGCAAGCATATTTAGCATCTGTTCCCATTGTACGTTTAAACTCAATATAGGTGTTCGATGCTTCCGCTTTCCAACTTTTCGTAGCGCGACGCTTGTCACTCTTCATGGTGTTGTAAGCACCATCGCCAACCTTGATGCTTCCTTTTTTGTTGATAGAGACACAAGACGGCAACGTGTCCTTCAATGTGTCTGTTTTAATCACTACAGGTTCCCCCTTCTCCATTCGACATATAGACGAATTGGTTGTACCCAAGTCAATGCCATAATCAATTTTTACTCGTGCCATATTGATATTGTATTATATATTTTGACTTACTGTTATCTGTGCTGACTGAATCATCTTGCCCTTGTAGTTGATTTGCGGTTTGATGATTCCTGTTATCTTCTGTTCTCCTTCTGCCAATGTGTCATCAGAGACGAAGTTCGCTACAACTTTCATTCCTTCATTATAAGGTTTGCCAAGCATTTCAACAATCTCATAGCCATTAGCCAAGAAGTTTGTCCTGATACGCTCAACCGCCTTAGCAAGTTGTTTATAACCCTTTACAGATGTATCCATTCGAGACAGATTCGTTTCGATACGCACAATCTCATCAGCAACTTTCAAGGCCAATGTATGGTCGGTCTGTTCGTTAGAAACGGATGCAGGTGTTGCCTCCATCTTCTTATCAAGCAACTCCACTAGCTTACTATCCAGTTTCACCGACTCTTCCTGCATCGCTTTTTGTGCTGCTTCAAGGCCCTCTTGTGCTGAGCGAATCTTGTCAATCGTTGTTACCCCGCTGCTAATCTTCTTCCTTAATATATAATAGGTGCAAACCAGCAGTCCTATGGCCATCAGAATTCCTAATGCCCCAAGCCAAGAACGGCTGTTGATACTTTCTGATAGTTTATTGACATTATTGTCAATTTTCTGGTTTGCATCCGAAATGTCAGCCCCAACCTTTTCAGCCAAGGTTTTGACATTCTCAGTTTGCTGCTGCTGTTTCGCCCGCAAACTATCCAATTCCTTTACTTGCTGCAGATACAGACCTTTCAATCTACCATCTTCCTGCTGAAGCCTGGATATGGAGGATTTCAAGTCACTTACTTCTCTTTGAAGATTGATAATCTTAAGAGAATCATTTGCTAATACGTGTGAAACCGCAATTAGAATAAAAGCAAATAATAATAACCTTTTCATATTCATAATAATTCAACTATTACTAAAGATAAATAATGCGATGAAGCCTGCAATAACAAAACCAACTACAAAGTCTCCACCCATTGCTGCAATTATACCACCAATAACAACACTTGCGATAATGTATACAATGATGGCTGTTAGACAACCATTATCTTTGCTTGACGATGTGCTACTATTTGTAATACCACTATTTGCAGAAGATGGTCTCGATTGAGCAGTACTCCTTGAGGCAGAAGATGATGTTGACCTTGGTATGGGACGTGATGCAGAAGGTCTACTGACATAAGTAGAAATTCCCATCTGATTGCACATCGATTTCAAGGTATTTCTGTTCTCATTATAATGAGATTTAAAATCTGATTCCAAATCAAAATCATCCATTATTGTGGTTGCTTTCCACGCTTCGCGAACTGCTGACTTGATTTTATCCATTGAAGTTGGATCGAGTCCTAAGCCAAGTTGCAAACGGAATGCTATTTGCGGATCATTCTGCACAGCATTAACTTCTTCTACAATATTGTGTAGGGCATTACCGACTATTTGCGTAGACAATTTTAGATAATAAGCATTAGTTGAGCCAAGTTTCTGCTTAATACTCTGCAAGTGTGGTTTCGTGTTATTCAGGAGAATGACAGCATACGAAATCTTGTCTGGCAGACGGACGAACTTGCTAAGTTCTGCTTTAATAGCTTTATCTTCTGCCATCACCTCCTTTGGCGGCAAATCGTCAATAATCTTTTGGAGAATCTTCACATTTTCTTCACAACGCTGCTTAGCCAAACTGCCAACGACAATAGATTGTGCATACTTCTGCATCTTCATTGCTGTGTGAGGTGCGTCATCATCTTCAGAATTATTGAAGTAATCGATACCACATTGCAATATCTCCAAGCCAAGTTTGTCTGCAATCATCTGATATTGAGAATCAGTAGCAGGAAGAATGCTCTTGAGCTGGCTGAAAGGCTCTTTGGTATTACTCACCAGTTTCCTCGCTGCCTCTATTCTTGCTTTGGAGTCTTTGTGGTCAACCTTCTTTGTCTTTTCAACTTCCGCAGAAATCTTATTGATGAGCGGGCCAATGGTCTGACTGCTGATGTAGGCTTTTGTTTCTGCTCCCAGATCATAGTTCAGCAACTTCTGCATACCTATTTCTTCTCCTAAGGTGTCGATAAACTGGTGCAACAAATCTGTGGAAGTCATTTGAAGAGTACAATTGGCATCAACCTTGCGAATATAGTCTGCCCCAAACTTGTCATAAAGTTTCTCTGCAGTTTTAACGGCTTGCCAAGGTTTGTTCTCAATCAGGTAGCACACCAACTTGTTTTGCAGAGATGACAAAGACTCCTGCTTCGACCATATTTCTTTAGCACCAGCCATATTGCCGGCCAATAGATGGTTGAAAGCAATATCATCTAATGGGGTCATCTTCTGTAGAAACCAGAACTGAGCATACTTGATTTGCTCCTTGGCAATAGTAAGATGAGACTCAGACTCATTCATCAAGTCAAGAGTGCGGTTAGGAACAGGGAGTATTCCTTTCAAGTCAAGAGGATACTCTACTGGCTTATTAACTTTTAAGAAGGCTGTAGCCTTTCCTTTGTTAGACACGATGTCCCTCTTGGGAGAATTGGCATACACGCCAAGAATCCTATAAGGGTTTTGCGATACTATTTTAGGTACAGTGTCCACTTGTCGTTTTTATCGTTCATACCCAAGCAGACTCCCAGGACTTGGCGGTTCAATAGTTATTGGTGGCTATACATAAAAGAAGCGTGGGAATCTCCTGTCACTCGTCCCACGGATAGAGGCTCTGGCATCGCCTGTTTGTCGAAACGAGCAACGCCGAAGCCCACGCCGATATGTATATAAACGACTATGACTGCATCGAGGCCAATAATGGCTGTCAGCATTCATTTGTCGGATATTACATATCCATGGACGTCATTGTTGCTTTGATGTTTGACAAACGTTTTGGGAACTGCCAGATTCCTACCCGTCAAGCACAAAGCGTCAAATAACGCCTTTCCTATATATAGGTTCCCGTCCCGCTGCCTCCACCCTTGGGCTTCGGCATTCTTACTTCCCGATGGCAGTAAGCCAGCAAACTGGTACGGTTCCGAAAACA
>AUXO018499489.1_pt1 | contig 10062 bp, 5 predicted proteins | sample 768731 | NCBI WGS metagenome assembly AUXO01 (sample SAMN02715735, study PRJNA202380) | gut metagenome | biome: sheep rumen | host: Ovis aries | place: New Zealand: Palmerston North | reverse complement strand
TTTTGCCACACCGGCAAGAGGATTGCCGGTTTTATATATTTCATTAGTGACCATACCCTTTTGGGCCAATGCACCGCGTATGAATTTGCCTATAAAGGTTTTGTCTTTAGCTTCTTTAGCTGAGCTTAGGTATTCATCAAAATAACGGGTTAAAACAAAATCATCTATCGTTTTTCCGGATAGCTCCTCGCCAAATGCTTTCCAGTCATCACTGGCAAGCAATTGACGTTTTTCCAGTATTTCCTTAATCCTGCTAATCCATGGCGCTATTGCGTCCATGTCATATCTGTTGATTTCGAAGATTTCATGCTCATTACGTATAAATTTCATAGCATATATCATCTGGGCAAAAGCCTTCAGGTAGTCACTAGGATTATCTTTGATGATTTCTGCATAGTCTCCCCAGGCAGGGAGATATTTGTATCGTATAAAGCTATAATCCGGCAGGTGGCCTGCTCTTCCATGACCGAGATTCATGATAGAGTTCTCGTTACTCTGATAGAGACTTGAAACATAGATGCTGTTATCAAGATCATCTGCCGTTCCGGTTTTGTGTCTGAATTTTATCTTTTTTTCGGTATAGGCATTAGCCTTAGGAAACAGTTCATAGAAAAAATAATTTGTATTGTTTATAACCAGAGACGGTGTTCCTGCAAAGTAAGTATGCGCCCAGGTATCCGCCAGAACATGCATGGCGATACCGGTTGACTGCATCGAAGCATTCTGTTTTGCCAGCTCTACCGTTTTTTTCACGAGCTCACCATTAGGACCGCATATCAGTCGATATTTATTGAGATAATGTTTGGAACACTTTTCTTTTACTGCCATGAGGTCTCTGGGAAGAAAGTGGAACGAAGCCCATATCCTTGTGATGTCGTGAAGTCCTACAGGATCGGTGCGTGTATCCATGAGCTCCAGTTGTAATTGAGTGGTTGCGGCATCGGAAGGCCCCTTTATCTTTGAAAGCAGGGTTCTGGAGCATTGATCAACAAATTGGGCACTGTAAGCTATATCCAGACTTTCCTCATGTGAGAACCCGGCGATATATGAGGCGCAGTATGTTGCATAATAATGAAAATCTTCCTGCATTTATGGAGTCTCCTTCTGTGTTTTATCTGCTTTTAGTTTCCTGATATTCAATGTTGATCTTATGACACTTATATAGAGATATGCTGTAGTAAGATCTACAAGAATTGCTGCAACAGTTGTATCGATATGTTCGAGGTCCTTGAGCTGCTCTGTATAAGCAGGCATGAAAGCTATCAGAATAACAAGGACAATTATTGTTGCAATTAAATAACCTTTTTTATGGGGTTTTCCGACGGCTGCATTCATTGCGTTGCGACCTATATACAGATGCAATCCTATAACGATAACAGAAAGAAATAATATAAACAGAAATGTAATGTATTGCTCTACTACATAAGGTACTGTATCCGGAGCTTCGGTCGTTGGTTTGAAACTAGTCCCGTAGAAGAACTCAAGGACAGTTTTTATAACTGACCAAAAGCCCATTATGATAACACCTTTGCCACTCACGTTCAGGTCATCTTCGTATCGTCTCAGCTTTGCATTATCATTATTCATTTCATACCCTTCCCAAAAACTAAAACCGCGTAAAGTAAACAATTAATGCTTTTAAGATGCACATTTTTACGTTTATCATAGTGCTTTTGACCCGTGAATATATATGATGCGCACCTCTATTCATTTTTATCGACATCTAAAACCAATTCTTTAAAAAATATCAAAAAAACTCGCAGATAAGTGATTGTCTGCGAGTTTTCTATGATTCATCTATGTATCATTTTTTGAGTATCTGCATGGCATCGCGAATGTTTCTGACAGGTATGATTTCACAGTCCTTTAAGTTTCTGTCATTGAACTTTCTGGCATGATATGCAGGCATAACTATCTTGTTGAACCCGAGACGTATAGCCTCTTCTACACGTTGCTCCGCATTGGACACAGCTCTGACTTCTCCGGATAAACCGACTTCTCCGAAAATCATGATGTCGTCATGCACTTCCAGATTCATGTAAGATGATATGAGTGCCATGATTATGCCGAGATCCATGGACGGTTCTGCTATGCGCAGACCACCGGTGATATTGACATAAGCATCATACTTTCCTATTTCAAGATTCAGACGGCGCTCTATGATTGCGATGAGCATATTGAGACGGTTGAAATCAATGCCGTTTGCCGTTCTTCGTGGCAGGTTAAAAGCACTTTGCACGACTAGACCCTGAATCTCGATAAGCAGCGGGCGTGTGCCTTCCATACCACAGGAAACAACTGAACCCGAGGCGCCGACAGGTCGGCCTGACAATAGAAGTTCTGATGGATTCAGGACCTCATGTATGCCGTTCCCGTCCATCTCAAAGACTGCGATTTCATTGGTGGAACCGAAACGGTTTTTCTGCCCGTGCATGATGCGCAGGCTGCCGCTGCTCTCACCTTCAAAGTAGAGAACAACGTCCACCATGTGCTCCAGGATTTTGGGACCGGCTACGGTTCCGTCTTTGGTTACATGACCGACTATAAATATAGCTATACCGTTCTCTTTGGCGAGACGCAGCAGCTGGGCAGAGGATTCACGCACCTGGCTTACAGAGCCGGGTGCAGCAGTTACGGAATCTGTATACATGGTCTGTATTGAGTCAATAACCACAAAATCAGGTTTCTCATCATGCACTGTGTCCACGATATTCTCAATGTTTGTCTCTGTCATAAACTTGAGATTACCGGAGATGTTAACTATACGTTCGGCACGCATTTTAATTTGCTTGAGACTTTCCTCACCTGATACATAAAGTACGGTTTTTTCTGAATCTGCAGCAAGATTTCTGGATACCTCAAGTAAAAGTGTGGATTTTCCGATACCCGGATCTCCTCCGAGAAGGACCAGTGATCCGACGACTATTCCTCCGCCCAATACTCGATCCAGCTCTTTAAAGCCTGTAGGCATACGATCTTCTTTTTGTAATGCGATTTCATCTATGCGGACAGGCTTCTGTCTTGCCGGGCGCAGGGAGTTGCTTTTAGATGTGAATCCTTTTACCGAGGTACTTGCGACAGGCTCCTCTATAAAGGTGTTCCATGCGCGACAGCCCGGACACTGTCCCAACCATTTTGCTGATTCATATCCACATTCTTTGCAGAAAAATTTTGATGTTGCTTTAGCCATTGTATTCCTTTGATTGAAATGATATCCAGAGAATTAACAATGATTTAGTATTAATCTTCTGGTGCAGCTTCTTGAGATTGCGATGCTTCACTCTCGGATTCGATATCTGTCATTGCTTTGGCTGCTGCTTTAGCTCTTGTTTTTTTCTTTGTTTTGGCAGGTTTTGCAGCACCTGCTGAATCAGAAACATCTGATTCTTTTACAGTAGTATCAGCTTTTTTCCGAGCTGTGAATTTCAGAGCTTCACCGGATTTATCTACAGTGATTTTTACTGTTGATCCTTCAGGGATTTCACCGCCCAGAATTTCCTCAGCAAGCTTGTCTTCTACCTCTGTCTGTATAGTGCGGCGAAGTGGTCTTGCACCAAACTTAGGATTGAAGCCCTTTTCGATGATCCAGTCCTTGGCCTTTGAATCAAGGCTCAGACGTATGCTCATCTGAGTATCAGCGCGTGTTATTACATCTCTCATCATGATATCAAGGATATCCTTCATGTTATCCTTTGTGATCTGATGGAAAACGATGATCTCATCCACACGGTTAAGGAACTCAGGCTTAAACAGACGGTGTACCTCATCCATAACACGGCTCTGCATGAACTGATAGTTCTTCTCCTGTGAACCATCACCGGTATCAAATCCGAGACGCTTTGGACTGACTATCTGCTCAGCACCTGCATTGGAGGTCATGATGATGATAGTGTTCTTGAAAGAAACCTTGCGTCCCTGAGCATCTGTGATATGTCCGTCATCAAGTACCTGGAGAAGGATATTGAGTACGTCAGGATGGGCCTTTTCTATCTCATCAAAAAGGATTACGGAGTATGGATTACGGCGTACCTTCTCACTGAGCTGACCGCCCTCATCGTAGCCTACATATCCGGGAGGTGATCCGATCATCTTGGAGACACTGTACTTTTCCATATACTCAGACATATCTACACGTATAAGGTTGTTTTCTGAGCCGAACATAGCTTCTGCCAGAGCCTTGGAAAGTTCTGTCTTACCGACACCTGTAGGTCCAAGGAACATGAAGGACCCGATAGGACGCTTAGGATCCTTAAGCCCTACACGACCTCTCTTTATAGCTTTTGCTACTGCAGAAACGGCTTCAGACTGACCTACGACTCTCTGATGAAGAGTATCTTCCAATCTCATGAGTTTTTCAGTCTCACCCTCTGTCAGTTTTTGAACCGGTATCTTGGTCCAATCAGAAACAACATTGGCGATGTCTGTTTCTGTGACATGGAGCTGATTTTCCTCCTTGTCTTTCTGCCACTTCGCCAGTTCCTTGTCGAGCTTCTGCTTTTTCTGCTCCTGTTTCTTCTTTATCTCGGATGCCCCTTCAAAATCTTCCTGACGGATGCACTGTTCCTTGTCATTCTCTAGCTCCTCTATCTGTGCTCTCAGTTTCTTAATGGACTGAGGTTCACCAGAAGCAGAGATACGGATCTTGGATGCTGCCTCATCAATAAGGTCTATAGCCTTGTCCGGCAGATACCTGTCGTTAATGTATCTGACAGAAAGTGAAACAGCTGCCTTCAATGCATCCTCATCTATGATTACATGATGATGCTCCTCATACTTAGGAGAAATACCTTTCAATATGTCATAGGTCTCGTCCTCTGAAGGTTCATCCACAGTGACGGGCTGGAAACGACGTTCGAGAGCTGCATCTTTTTCGATATGTTTACGATACTCATCAAGCGTTGTTGCACCGATGATTTGCAGCTCGCCTCTGGCAAGAGCCGGTTTTAAAATATTGGCTGCATCAAGTGCACCTTCTGCTCCGCCTGCCCCGATGATAGTGTGTATCTCGTCGATGAAAAGCAAAACATTGCCATTGTTTCTGGCTTCAGCTATGACTCTCTTTATTCGTTCCTCAAATTCACCACGATACTTGGAACCTGCAACCATGCCAGAGATATCCAGAGTTACCAGACGTTTGTTCTGAATGGTTTCAGGAACATCGCCTGAAAAGATACGTTCTGCAAGGCCTTCTACAACAGCTGTTTTTCCTACACCTGGCTCGCCGATAAGACATGGATTGTTCTTGGTGCGTCTTGAAAGAATCTGTATAACACGCATAATCTCCAAATCTCTGCCTATAACAGGATCGAGTTTGCCGTTAGCAGCCATATCTGTCAAGTCTCTTGAATACTGATCAAGAGTTGGAGTGTCTGAAGGGTTGGCTTGCTGAGACTGTCTTGAAGAACGATCGTCCATCACCATATCCTCACCTATAACAGCCATAATCTGCTGATACATGCGTTGTGCATTGCCTCCGAGAGTCGCTATGATTCTTGAAGCGACACATCCAGTGTCCTTGAGGAGTGATATAAGGATGTGTTCGGTACCTACGAGTCTTGATCCTGAACGCATGGCCTCCTGCATGGAATTCTCCATGATTTTCTTGGCAGAAGGAGTGTATCCTGCACGATCCGTGATGGCAATGCTGTTGTCAGGAGAGACAAACTTATCTATCATCTTACGGATTTTATCTTCGTCTATACCGTTTGACTGCAGCACTTTGGCGGCTACAGCAGTGCCTTCTTTACGAAGGCCTAACAGTATATGTTCTGTACCTATGTAATTGTGCCCAAGCTCTTCTGCAGATTCAATAGCAAGTTGAAGTGCACGTTGGGCCTGAATAGTAAATTGATTCATGCTTTACCACCTTTCATGAAATATATTTTAGAACATTTGTAGCGCTTAATCAATGTTCATAAGAATTGCTTAGAATTTTTTTTTACAAAAAAACAGACGTCTTATCCGGACGTCTGTTGTCTGTTCTGACTGAAATCGTCTATTGATCAATTAGTTCAATAACCGATACTGTCAATGCCAATGCGTGGCATCTGTGATTTTAAAGATCTTCAATATCAAGATCGTTATTTAAATCGAATTTTTTGTTTCTTCTCGAAGAAGGAAGGTCAATCTTTCTTGTTTCTGCAGATGTTGACGGCTTCCAATCTTTTTTGATGTCAAATGCTCTTGTAGCACCGAGGTCCTCTGCCGTTTCATCATCGAGATCTTCCAGTTCAAGACCGGCATCAGATGCAAAATCTATTACAGTTGTGGCACTGTCAACAAGATCACCCTGCTCTGACTTATTAATGACTCTTGTCATTTCCAGTTCAGGACTTGTATCCACCTCAGTCACAGGTTTTGATGATCTATTGATATCCTTTATGGCTATAGTCTCATCAAGGTTGCCTACGCTGCTGTTTTTATCAGCCTCTTTCTGATGAGATGTATCAGACATTCTGCGTAATGTATCAACATGTGAAGAGCCTTTTCTCTGTGTGAGAAGAACTATAATGTAAATTAAAAGAACTAGAACAATACCACCAAGAACGCAGGCAAGTATGAACATGCTGTTGTACTGTCCAACCAGCTTGTCGTATCTTTCCACAACACTTGGATACTTCTCGGCGTTCTGTTTAAGCTCGGCTTCTACTGGATCCTCAAAGTACCGCTGCAGGGTTTTTTCCTGAAGATCATAACGATAGAAGTTGAGCTCTCCTGCATCATTCATGCCGTAAACTATGCAATACTGATGCTCTGTATCCTGCTTCCAGACCCAACCCTTTACCTGATGTCCATCGATATCGATGGTGCTTTCTGCAAATCCATCAGGAATAACCACATCAGAGCCTGGGCTCATGATTGTTATGGTCTTTTCCTTGGAGCTAAGCTTTACGCCTTCATTAACAGTCTGATCAGGAGCCGCCTGTGCTGCATCAGATGCACTAGGACCACCTTCCTGTTTGGTTACCTTTAAGGTATATAGTGCCTGTGTGGTTCCATCTGCAGCAGTAACTACAACGGAAACATTGTTTTCGCCCATGTTGAGAGCTTCGTTTCCGGAAACAGAAGTTGATGCTCCTGAATCTGCGGTTACAGCATTGATGGCAAGCGTGTCTACATCTGTTCCTACGATGACTGAATATTCAGTAACATCACTTGAGAATTCCGGTGTAAGTGTTCCCGGAGATACTACCAGAGATGAAAGTGCTGCATTGTTAGATGCAGTAGCACCGGAGGAAATGGTCACAGCAGATGAACCCTGATGGGTGATTTCAGCGATAGACTCATCTGTGTCATATACTTCAAAATTGGAAATGCTTATGGCAGCTGTGCCTGCTGACAAAGTATTGAATTTTAAATTGTACTCAAGTGTACCGGTGCCGGCACCGTTGGTTGCACCATTGATGCGAACTGTGCCTGCTCCACCTTCTGCATCAGTACCGCTTACAAACTGCAAAAGATTAGAATCGTAGCCAAGTGTGATGTCAGCTCTTGATAAGGTTCCGTCGGTACTGGACACCTTCATAGTGACATTGACATCTGATCCTACTGTTACAGAAGGGTCAGAAAACGAAATTGCGGCTGTGGCAGCCAGAGCCTGCAATGACATAAGTGCTGTGACAGCGGCTGTAGCAAAGAAATATTTAAAATGATTCATGAAAACCTCTTTTTAATATATATTCGCTTTATTTTACAACGGACCATTGCCAACTTCAACTAGATTAGCTGATGTTGTTTCCGACGTTGCTGTACCGGCAGTAATTATCCCACTAACCGAATAGTCGGGTGCGGCAGACTGGGTTGTACCGTCCGGCAGAATTGTTACTGCTCCGTAAGCAGACTGATATGCAGAAGTATTGCCATAGCCGAATCCACCCATAGATGCCATGGCGTAAGCATTGAACTGACCACCGGCAGCCTTGTTGATGGTGATCTGGTAATTTCTCGTATCACCGTTCTCGGCAGTTACTGTGATTGTAACCGGCGTTGAGGCCTGTGACAATATTATCTGTCCGGCACCGGAGATGGTAGCGCCACCATGTATAGCTTGAGCAGAAACATTAACATCTGTTACAGAAGGGTCCACAATAAGCGTGTAGGACTCTGTATCCATGTTGAAATCCGGTGTGAGGGTAAAACCATCAACTGAAAGAGCCGCCAGCTTGTTGTTCGGGTTACCGTCCTTTGTTGGCATTACGCAAGCCGTATCCGGCATATTGTTATATATAGGAATGAAAAATTCTATAGCATCATTTCGCATTTCAGCAGTATAGGCTTTTCCCAGGTGCTTACCCTCTTCTGCAGCTCCCTGCGTGTTGGTCATATACTGGTGCTTGTAAATGTTAGAACCCTGTACATTGAACTTCTTCAGATACAGTGTATTCTGTCCTGCTTTTAGATAGTTTTCAGCATAGAAAAGTGCTCCTCCGACGATGGCACGTTCCGGAGTATTCCATGGGCGGTTATAGCTTCCGCTCTGGGAAGCATACCATAAGCCTCTTTCAACTGCACTCATACCTCCGGTTGCGTAGGCACCAACATTAAAGAAGTTATAGTATCCTGTCGTTCCGGATATCGAACCGCTTGTGCCCTTTGATCCCTGCTCTTGGAGAATCATGGAAGCAAGAACGTAAGGACTGATCTGTGACTGCTGAGCAGCTTCCATGATTATGTCTGAGTAGGAAACTGATACGGACGAAATTGCTGCAAAACCTGTTGAGTTGTCTGTCCCGGACACTGCCATAGTGTTTCCGGGAGCTGTATATACTGCTGTCGAAGAACCGTCACTTACTACGGTACCATTTGTATCCTGAGTGGTTGTGACAGTATCTGCTGATACTGCAGATGAGTCTGCCCCCGGACCTTCATAGCCTATAAGCACCTCATCGGAGCTGAGACCTGAGTTTACAAGATCATAAACTGAGTCAACCTCTGTAATGGATGCTGAATTTACAGAAGTTGCAGTCGTAGAATATCCGGCAGCCTGTAATGCAGTTTCGTACAGCGGACTTCCAGAATCTATAGTTACGTTTCCCTCAAGAAATGTACCCTTTACCATAGACTTAAGTCTGTCTATAGTCTGTACAGACGGATTGTATGTATGGGCAGTGAACTGGAAAATATATGTGTCATCAAGAAAATTTCTCGGGTCCATATAGTATTCGAGAATTTCTTTTGAGGCTGCTACCCATGTTGAGCCATCAAATCCTGGCCATGATGAGGTAGTCCAGTCAAACTTGCCGGGATCAGTGGACTTCCATGAGGACTTTGAATTTTTATCGATAAGGCTTGATGTACCTTGTAATTCTGCAGCTATGACTGTTGACCAGTCAAGACCTGTATTAACTCCGGTAAATACCCAGTTAGGATACTTGGTATGGAGCTGTCGTAAGCCTGTTTTATAACTCTCAGGGAAACCCTGCTGTGCAAGAAAAGCTTCAAAACCGGCATCGGTAGAATATGATTGTTGTGCCTGAATGAAGTCGGAACGAACGTAACCTGTACCACCTGAAAAAGAAATCTGATACCAGACATTACCGTCGCTCCCGGTGGTCTGTCCTAAAACAGATATCTGAGTATTGTTTCCGAGAGATGTAATAACAGAACCATCAGTACCGGCTGATGAACGCACGTTAACGTTAGTTCCGTGAATGGTTGCCAGTTGGTCCGCATATGCCACTATATGATTGTTGATGAAACTGAAATCAGGTGCAGAAAAAAGCATACCTAATATAGATAAGAATGCACTTGTTTTATAAATGCTTTGTTTAAGTTTAGATTTTTTCATTAATTTTGTCTCCCCGATATTATCAACCTATTCTACAATATAAAATCCAGAAAAGACAGCGTCAACGAAAATCAGAATTATTCAGATAACCGACAAGTATTTGTAATGAATAATGTTTAAAGAATAAAACAAAGGCGACACCATTTAATGGTGCCGCCTTTATAAGGATAAATCAGTCTATTAAACCGGATAAGCCTTGTTAACTTTATCTGCTGCTGTTGCAGCTACGCCAGTCTGCTGTGCGTTACGATACTCAAAGAACTCCTTAGCAACAG
>AUXO012657933.1_pt1 | contig 10062 bp, 5 predicted proteins | sample 768731 | NCBI WGS metagenome assembly AUXO01 (sample SAMN02715735, study PRJNA202380) | gut metagenome | biome: sheep rumen | host: Ovis aries | place: New Zealand: Palmerston North | reverse complement strand
ATAGTGTCAGCTTTAGCAATAGTGGCTGTTATGATTGCGGTTGCTCTTACCGGAGACTACTTTTTTGACCTTAATGATGATGTTTTAATGAAAGATATTCTCTCAGGGGCATACACAGGTGTCCCTGAGGGGCATAATATACAAATGCTGTATTTGATCAGCTTGTTTATCTCCTTACTTTACAGAATTGGGATAGAAGCAGATTGGTATGGCATTTTTTTATGTTTTTGCCAATACTTCTGCCTCTTTATCATTTTGTTTAGAACAATCCGCAAGACTGAAAGCATAACCAAAAAGATAGCTTTAGCAGTGATTGAAGTGTTGGTCATATTGGGGCTTTTTCTGCCTCACCTTTTATTTGTGCAATATACAGTAATTTGTGGGCTTATGTCAGCTACGGCTGCTTTTTTGATCATAACGCCATATGATGAAGCCCTGGAAAAAAGAGAGGATATACTTGCAGTAGTATTGCTTATTATTGCATTTCTCATAAGATCTGAGATGCTGCTATTGACTTTACCGCTTGTGGGAGTGGCTATTCTTATAAGATGGGGATTAAAAATATATGCTCTTGAGGATTATAAGGCACATATTGATGAAATAAAAAAGTATACAGCGCATTATTTAGTATTATGCTTTGCTATAGTGGCAGGAATGATTCTTTGTATCGTAACTCATAAGATGGCTTATTCATCTGATGACTGGAAGGAATTTACAAGATTTTTTGACAACAGAACCGAACTTTATGATTTTCAGTACATTCCGGACTATGATGAAAATGCAGATTTTTATAATAGCATAGGACTTTCAAAAGCTGAATATCAGCTACTGGTCAATTATAATTTTTCCCTGGATGATGAGATAAATGCAGATACGCTCTTGGCTGTTGCTGAGTATGCTGATTCCGTAAAAGGAGAAGAGACACCTTTATTTACAAGGCTTAAGCAGGGTGTCTTTCTGTATTTCTACAGATTACATCAGTTTTCAAAGCCAAAATCATATGAATATCCAATGACCGACTATCCTTGGAATCTGGCGGCGATTATTCTATATATAGCAGTAATTGCTGTATTTGCAATGGAAAAAGAAAAGAAACAACCTTTATTAACTCCGGCAGCGCTTGTTATTACTCTTTTTGCGTGCAGATCAGTTCTTTGGCTTTTTATAATTTTTAGGGGAAGAGATCCCATAAGGATAACTCATCCGTTATATTTAATGGAAATTCTTATTTTAATCGGGATTATTTTTAGTATCAGCAGTAAAAAGGGAACTGAAAAAGCGATATTTTCTCTGCTTATTGCAATACTTGGAATTTCAGCTATACCATCACAGATTAAAATTTCCAAGAATGAGCAGTCATTAAGGGAAGAATGTCTGGAAAATTACCGTGCATTATATGAGTATTTTGAAAACCATCAAGATGATTTTTATTTTATTGATGTGTACACAAGTGTATCATATGCTGATGAGGTTGAACAAAATGTGGCAACCTATAGTGAAAAAATGTTTGAAAACGTGAATAATTCTTGCTATAACCATGACATTCTCGGAGGCTGGGCTGCAAAAAGTCCTTTAAGTTCAAGGAAATTAGCTAAAGCCGGCTACAAAAATGTACAGGATGCACTTATTTCTCAAAATGTATTTTTTGTTCAGACCAAATCTAAAGATACACAGTGGCTATACGATTACTACAAGGACAAAGGGATTGAGATAAGTATTATCAAGATTGATGAGATAGCAAATCTTTTTGCTGTTTACTCTGTACAGGAAGCAAATTAAATTACCTATGGGATAAACAAGTGATCAAAGAAGACAGACATTTATACAATATATTGTAAATCTGCCAAGAAGGAATATTTATAGAAATGAATAATAATGAATTTGAAATGATAGGAAAAAAAGTATCATTAAGGCTTATAACAAGGGATGATACTGATCTTATTGTTAAGTGGAGGAATAATAAGAGAATAAGAAATCACTTTGTGTATAGAGAGCCTTTTACAAGAGAAATACACGAAAACTGGTTAATAACAAAAGTTGATACCGGCAAAGTGGTTCAGATGATAATATGTGAAAATTCAAGAGACAACAGACCTGTTGGAAGCGTCTATTTGAGATATGATGATGATAACAGTAAAATTGCGGAATATGGTATTTTTATTGGCGAAGATGATGCTGTGGGTAAAGGGTATGGCAATGAAACAGCCAGTCTAACGGTAGAGTATGCCAAAAACAAGCTTGGGCTGGATAAGCTGATGCTTAGAGTTTTTTCGTATAATAAGATTGCTCAAAAGAGTTATGAACATGCAGGCTTTAGGAAGTCCGGTGAACTTCCTATGGTTGTATGCAGTGACGGACAAAAAAGTGATATGATACTCATGGAGCTTGTTTTATAGTGAGGTACTATAAATATAATTACGAGGTAGTTTTTTGATGTCAGATAAGAAGAAAAAAATAAGTTTTGTCATTCCATGCTACAGGTCTGAGAAGACACTTGGCAGTGTGATAAAAGAGATAGATGAAACAATGCAGAAATTGCTGAATTATACCTATGAGGTTGTGCTGGTAAATGACGGTTCACCGGATAATACCTGGGATACAATCTGTGATATAGCCCAAAAAGATTCATTTGGACGTATTCTTGGAATAAATTTTGCAAAGAATTTCGGACAACATTCCGCAATAATGGCAGGTTTAAATTATGTTAACGGTGATTATATAATTTGTCTTGATGATGATGGGCAGACCCCGGCTTCTGAGGCAGGAAAACTTATCAATGCTCTGGAAAATGGAGCAGATGTGGTATATGCAAAATACGGGCATAAGCAGCATAATATTTTCAGAAATTTCGGAACTTTTATGAATGAGACTATGGCATCGGTCATGTTGGGTAAACCTAAAGATTTGTATGTCTCAAGTTATTTTGCAGTAAGAAAATTTGTGGTAGATGAAATGATAAAATATGAAAGTTCCTATCCTTATGTCATCGGACTGGTGCTCAGAACTACAAAGAATATTGTAAATGTGGATGTCAATCACAGAAAACGCGAAGTTGGTGAGAGCGGCTACAATTTTGTCAAGCTTTTTGGTCTTTGGGTTAACGGTTTTACTGCATTTAGTATTAAACCACTTAGAATAGCAACTTTTTCAGGTACAATTTTTGCTATATTAGGTTTTCTTTATGGTATATATACAATAATCAAAAAGTTTGTAAATCCAATTGCGCCAATGGGCTATGCAGCACTTATGAGCGCTGTTATCTTTATGGGGGGAATGATAATGCTCATGCTTGGAATGATTGGAGAATATGTTGGGAGAACCTACATTTCTCAAAATAAAAATCCCCAATATGTAATCCGCGAGACAACGCGAAATGATGAGTAAAGGGAAAAAGACTGAATTGAAAACTACAAATAAAAAAAGAGATAATTTAGCCTGGCTTATGTCAGGCTTATTTGGCATTTTATCAGGAATGTTTCTGGTATTTGGATATCAGCTTGAAAAGTTTGATCATATTGATTTATCTGATAGAAATTCTATGCTTGTAATGCTGGCAATGATGATTGTTCTGGCTGTAGATACAAAACATGTATGGAATAATTATAATGCCAGAAAACGCGGACAGAAGTTTCTGGGACTGATAGACTTGACAAAATACGCTTTGAATCCTTCAGGAGAAAAAACTCATGAAGACAGCAAAAGTTTTTATGTTACATGGGGAACTTTGATTATTCTTAATTTTCCTGTCCTTCTTGCGGAATTTCCCGGTTTTTTTGTGTATGACGCTCAGGATGAGCTAAATGAAGTACTGACAAGGTCATTTTCGACACATCATCCTCTTTTGCATGTGCTTTTGCTTGGAGGAATTATAGCTTTTGTACATAAACTAAGCGGTTCCTGGAATGCAGGCATTTTTACATATCTGTTTTTCCAGATGCTGGTTATTACTGCGATTTTTGCGTATGTTCTTTGTTACATGCAAAAATGCGGAATAGGTAATAAGAGAAAGATTGCGTATACTCTTTACTATGGACTTTTTCCTACTATAGTCATGTTTACGCTCTGTTCCAGTAAAGACGGTCTTTTTTCAGCCTTGTTGTTGCTTCTGACTGTGTATTTGATCCAGCTTTTAAAAAATACAGAAGATTTTATAAAAGATCGCAGAAAAGTAATCGCTTTTATCATCACTGCAACCTTGATGCCATGCTTTAGACATAACGGTTTTTATTCTTATCTTGTATTTGTTCCTTTTGTGCTTGCATATTTTATAAAAAAGCTTAACAAGACTCTTACAGCACTCCTTATCCTGCCGGTGTTTTTTTATCTGGTAATTTCAAATATTTTGGGATGTATCAGCAGTGAAGGAACTCATCATCAGGAAATGCTCACAGTTCCAATAATGCAGCTTGCAAGAGTATACACCTATGAAAAAGACAGTATGACAAAAGAAGAAATAAATACACTTACATCATATATTCCGGAAGAAAACTTAAGTCTCTATACACCAAGAGTTTCTGATATGGTAAAGGTCGGATTTAATAATGAGCTTTATGAAAAAGACTCTGCTTCTTTCTATAAGCTATGGGCAGATAATCTTATAAAACATCCAATGACTTATGTAAATGCATGGCTTTTAACTTCATATGGTTTCTGGTATCCGGCAGCAAATATTAATGTATATAAAGGAAACAGTGTTTTTACATTTACATATGATGAAAGTTCATATTTCGGTTATGAAGTAGAACTGCCGGGAGAAAGACACAGTTTTATTCCGGTAGTTGACAGGCTATACAGATATTTATCAATAGGAAGCTTTTTTGAGGATGCACCTGTTATATCCCTTGTAATGCTTCCGGGATTTGCAATGCTGTTATTTTTATTCGTGTTGCTGTATAGGCTTTCTGTTAAAAACATCCAGGGAGTACTTCCATTTTTACCAATGGTTTTGACATACCTTACAGTCCTTCTTGGTCCTACCTACCTTCCAAGGTATGTGGTTTATTTGTGGATGTGCCTTCCGCTTATCCGTATTTCAGGTTCTAACGAAATGCGCAAATTTGATAAAGAATACTATGTATGATAATATTTAGATTGGTTTTTTATCTGAAAATTTAGGATATAGCATAAATGAGAAAAATAATAAATAAAAAAACAGCGATTGAAGTAATAATTCTTATATTGGCAATTATGACAATACTCAGTATTTTTCCGCTGAGAGTGTGGACTAAAGTTCAGAGCTTTTCGACCGGCGGTGAACTTGTGGAGAAATCTGAATATATAAACTATGAATATACAATGGCGCAGAAATTTGTTATTCAATATGATAGGTTAAGTAGTGTTGAATTGTATATTCCTGAAGTCGAAAATGGTAGGTATATTACAGTCTCAATAATGGATGAGAATGCTCGCGAGCTTTTGAGAACTTATGTAGATACAGAAGAATTTGAAATTCCGGGATATGTAACTGTTCCGCTGGAACTCAATGTGGAAGTGGGAAAAGAGTATTACCTTTCTTTACAGGCCTGTCGTTCCAAGTTTTATGTAGGACTTGAGGATATTCCGGATGACACTGCATATGTTGGCAGCTTGTTTTACAATTGGGCAGAGATACCGGCAAGACATGTCGCTGCTGTTTACAATTATAGACTTCCTGTAGATAAAACAGTATCCCTTATGGCAATTCTGATTATTTTAGTTGTTGCAGGATTGTTCATTACTTTTACAGAGTCATATTTTCAAAAAAGACCTGAAAAGAACGATGTATTTACTTTGGAAAAGACTATAAGAATTGTAGCAAACCCAATTGTATTCATAGTGTTTGGGGCACTTATGATAATGGTCTTTCCACTTAGGATTTTTGATTCAAGAGTTATAGATATAATTTTTTACGAAGCAGGGCTCTTGATATCTGCGGCAGTTGTATTTTATGCCATAAACCATAAGGCTGTAAGGCATAGCATAGGAATATCATTTTGGCAAAATATTCAGGGAAGCGACAGAGTAAGATACGTGCTTATGATGGGTGCAATTGCGATGTCAATCTGGTATGCAAGTGAGTATATGAATGATCTTTATGACATTTATCACACCCTGTCAGAGCGCAGGATTATCATTTGCCTGCTGATACTTATTATTTTGACCTTTACATATAGTCAGGCAATTAATTTGTATAATATAGTTTGGGTGATTCTTTCTGTAATTGCAGGAGTTAACATTTACAAGGACAATGCTCTTGCAGATACGGAAAAAGAGTATGATCTTCATAATCTTGCACTAAAGTATCTTATTATAATTGCGGTACTTGCAGGACTTGTTTTGATAAATCTTTTAAGAGAAGCGGTTGAGAGATTTGTAGCTTTAAAAAATGCAAAGATAATTGAAAAAAGTCACAAATATGTACTTTCCACTTTTGGGGGGCTTCTGATTTTATTATTTGCAGCACTGATAATTTTCAGAAATACCAGGCTTTGGGGAATTTATATGGTGCTTATTTTTGGTGCCTTGTATATTAAAGTTTTCTTTTGGAATGGGAAAAAAGACTGGTACAAAATTTTATCAGGCGGTCTGATGTTGAATTTTGCTATTTCACTTGGCTATTCCTTACTCCACAGATATTTTCCGGCATATGTAAGTGGAAGATTTGCATTTATTTTTCATACAGTTACAGTTACCGCAGAATACCTTACATTTATGGGAGCTGTAGGGGCAGTGATGCTTGTAATAAAAGTTGTGGCTTTTCCGAGAAAGCTTTCGGCATTTGATTTATTTAAATCTGCCTGGAAAGAGATTGTGCTTTTTGGTTTTATAATGGCTTATGCTATTTTTACTGTGTCAAGAACTGCTTATGCTGCGATTATTGTGAGCGTATTTCTTGTTGTCATTATTGTGGCGTTTAGAAATAAAGGTCAGTTTATTAGAATCATAGCTGTTATGCTTGTGGCGGTATTATTGTGCTTCCCGGCAGCCTTTACTTTACAGAGAATTATTCCTACAATAGTTGCCAATCCGGTGTTCTATGATATTGATGATGCTGATGCTTCGGTAAGAGGCGGAGCTAATTGGGACAGCAACAATTTTATGTGTGTTGAGAGGTTTGCAGGTCTTTTTGCATCAAAGATACTTGGTATAGAAGTCGGTGATTATACATATCCTGACGATGTATATAATTATGACGAAAATGGTGCGCCTTTATATGATATATACGGATATCCAATGGATAATCCGGTTGAGGAGCAGGAAAATGAAGAATATGGTATGGGAAAAATTCCTGTTCCTATGGATGGTTATCTTGCTGCGGGAGGTTTTTCCGGCGCAGAACGGAGAATGCTTCTTGCACTGACGGCAGGATATGTGGATGAAAACAGTGTTATTGACGTTTTGTCAAATGGGCGTATAACTATATTCAAGTCCTATTTAAATGAACTTAATTTGACAGGACATGACTCTATGGGAGCATTGCTTCCAAATGGTGAAGTAGCAGTTCATGCACATAATACATATCTTCAGGTGGCATATGATAATGGAATATTTACAGGGATTATTTTTGTGATGACAATAGTCTGTGCTCTATTTTCGTCGCTTTCTCTTTACAGGAAAAATGAAAAAGATGATCCGCTTACATTACTTACTTTTGCCATCACCCTGGGATTTGCTGTTGCAGGACTTACAGAATGGGTTTTTCACTTTGGAAATCCTATGACTATTGCGCTTATGCTTTCATTTGCGGGAATGATTTTTAAGGAAAAGAATTATGAGTCAAAAGAAAAATAAAGAGCCTTTTAACTATCAAAAACTATATAGAAGAACAGGGCTAATTATTTATGACATTATCAGCATCATAGCTGCCAGCTACATTGCAATTCTGATAAGGTATGAGTTTAGAATAGGAAATATACCGGACCATTTCATAGATCCGGTCAATACATTTCTGCTGATAAATATCATTATTACACTGCTGATTTTTTATTTATTTAAGCTCTATGACAGCCTTTGGGCATATGCAGGCGAGCGTGAAATGCAGAATCTCGTAATGGCATGTGTTATTTCGGGAGTAATAAACGCAGTAGGACTTCAGTTTTTTAAATCTGAGTCTCAGCCTGTTCCACAGAGCTATTATTTTCTGTATACATTTTTGCTTATCACCTTTATTTTTGTCAGCAGATTTTCATACAGATTCTTGAGAAGTCAGAAGCATAGAGCCGAGAACAGAAATAACAGCAAGGCAGTTATGATAATCGGTGCAGGTGAAGCAGGCAATGCAATCATAAAAGAGATTATCACCAGCAACTACTCAACAATGTCAATTAAATGTATTATCGATGACGATACAGCTAAATGGGGCAAGTACATTCAGGGCATCAGAGTGGTCGGTGGAAGAGACCGCATTGTTGAATGTGCAGATTTGTACGATATAGATGAAATTATTGTTGCCATTCCTTCTGTTTCCAGACAGGAGATGAAAAAAATCCTGGATATCTGTAAGAATACAAACTGTAAATTGCGTTCGCTTCCCGGAATGTATCAGCTTGTAAATGGTGAAGTGAATGTTTCACGACTAAGAGATGTTGAAGTAGAAGATCTTCTTGGAAGAGATCCCATAGCCGTTGATATGGATTCCATTGCAGGCTATGTAAAAAACAAGGTTGTCATGGTTACAGGTGGTGGCGGTTCCATAGGTTCGGAGCTGTGCAGACAGATTGCAGAGCATGGACCAAAACGTCTGATAATTGTTGATATATATGAAAATAATGCCTATGAAATTCAGCAGGAGCTTAAGGGAAAATACAAAGAACTTGATCTTGTGGTACTGATTGCTTCTGTTAGAAACACTTTGAGAATTAATAATATTTTTGAAGAGTACAAACCGGATATTGTATATCATGCAGCTGCACACAAGCATGTTCCGCTTATGGAGGACAGTCCGGGAGAAGCAATTAAAAACAATGTATTCGGAACCTGGAAGACTGCGATGGCAGCAGCGATGAACGGAACAAAGAAATTCGTTCTTATCTCGACAGACAAAGCTGTTAACCCTACAAACATCATGGGTGCGAGCAAGAGAATCTGTGAGATGATTGTTCAGACATTTAATAAGCATTATGATACTGAATTTGTAGCAGTGCGTTTTGGAAATGTACTTGGTTCAAACGGTTCGGTTATACCTCTTTTCAAGAAACAGATAGCTTCAGGAGGTCCTGTTACTGTTACTGATCCGAGAATCATCAGATATTTTATGACAATTTCAGAGGCGGTTTCACTTGTCATGCAGGCAGGTGCCTATGCAAAGGGCGGTGAAATATTTGTCCTTGACATGGGAGAACCGGTTAAAATCCTTGACCTTGCCGAGAACCTTATCAAGTTGTCCGGATACAAGGTGGGAGAGGACATAAAAATTGAATTTACAGGACTTCGCCCTGGCGAAAAGCTCTATGAAGAGATGCTTATGGATGAAGAGGGACTTCAGGATACATCAAACAAGATGATCCATATAGGTAAACCGATTGAGCTTGATGAAATGAGGTTTTTTGCCCAGCTTGAAAGACTGAAAGTTGCTGCAAAAGAGGAATCTCCGGAAGTTAAGCATATTGTTCAGGAGATAGTAACAACCTATCATCCAACGGATAATGAAGCAGATCATACCAAGGAACATATAGCCGCATTAAAGAAGGTGGCTGACAAAATAAATGAGGAAGATTGATCATGGAATTAAAACCCTTTGAGAAAAAAGTGTATCTATCATCTCCAACAATGCATGGTGATGAACTTAAATATATGGAAGAGGCATACACTACAAACTGGATGTCTACAGTAGGCGCCAATATAAATGAAGCTGAGAAAATGGTGGCAGAGAAAATAGGATGCAAGGATGCCGTAGCTCTTTCTTCAGGAACGGCTGCACTTCATCTGGCAATAAAACTGGCAGGTGAAAGGTTATATGGGCAGCCTAAAGTTGGACATGGAGCTCTTGAAGGAAAAAAGGTTTTTTGTTCAGATATGACTTTTGATGCTACAGTCAATCCTGTAGCTTATGAAGGCGGAGAAGCAGTATTTATTGATACTGAG
>AUXO011085299.1_pt1 | contig 10062 bp, 24 predicted proteins | sample 768731 | NCBI WGS metagenome assembly AUXO01 (sample SAMN02715735, study PRJNA202380) | gut metagenome | biome: sheep rumen | host: Ovis aries | place: New Zealand: Palmerston North | reverse complement strand
TCCAATCCTTATAATCAACCCATGTTCTTTCTACAACTGGCCAATCACTAAAACTATCAAGTATTTTCTTTGTAAAGTTGTAAGTGATATTATGGTTAAGATTATTAAACTTTGAAGCCCAATCTGGATTACAAATCATGTTATAAATCATTTCCCAAGCAACTTCATCTCTTGGGTCTTTAACAGAGAGGCTTACTCCATCAATTCCAAAAGTGTCGCCATTTTTAGTAAGATATTTATGGAAGTCTGCAGCATTACCGTAAACAATTACATACTTAATGTTTGGATACTTTGCTTTGTAATGAACTGCGATTGCAGAAGGGTTTGTAAATTCAAAAGGTTCTCCTCCTGTCAAAAACAACCACTCAGCTTTACCTAACTCTTCATCCGTAACTACAGGAATGTCATTTAAGGAATAACATTTGTTGCAACAATTTGGACAATTACGAGAGCATAAATCTGTTACTAACAAATGGATGCGCTTTACGGTTTTCTCATTCTTTTCATTTAATATCTCAGCACCCATGTGTTTTTCCTTTCTTCAAATATTTATTTGTTTTCCTGACAGTATCCTTAGGAGAAGGATCGTAAAGATCGTTTATAACGCTATCAGATCCCAACATTGATACTATCATCCCAATTACATATGCAATTACCAAAAGTCCCCAGAATATTATGACCTCACTCATAGAGCCTCCAAAAACTTTTTTGCTCTTTCAATTGCCTGCTCTGATTCAGAAGTTACGGGAGTGTGCTCAAGCAAATCTCCTATGACACTTTTGATATCAGAAGTATGGCGGCAGGTTATTCCAGCATTCTTGAGTGCTTTACCAAAGTTGGGACAACTTGGTTGGTAGTTCGGAAGATTCTTCCAAATAAAGGCTAAAACAAATTCATCTCCATCTGCCTTGATTGTAATGTCATCTACTGAACGTGTATTGTAATCAGCCTTGAAATGATAACCATCGTTAAAGAAACTGTCTTTTTCCCCAAGTTCCTCAATTGCATCAATCGCAGCTTGTAATGCAGAACTTATTGCTCCCATTTTTGTAACTCCTATAATCTCTTTTTATACATCTCGGTTTATAATATAGGTATAAACCGAGATGCTTTCTTTCACAATAACTTAAAGTACTTTTCGAATAAAAAATCTTGGCAAAATCGCAAAATCATTTCCTGCTTTACCATATCTTATAGATAACTGAGGAGTATCATAAGCATCTTTTGCGCTTATGGAACTAGCAATGTTTGTCTGTAGTTCGCAGTCAAAACATAATATTATATCTTTACTTACGATTTTCTCAATCCCGAAAGCTAAACCTAGGTCAAGTCCAATCCCGTTAATGATCATTTCTCTTATTTCAAGCGGATTAAGCTGAATCGTTTGTTTTGGACGACTCAATCCTGCTTTTAGTTTAGCCATTTATTTCTCCTTTCTAAAATGCACCTACAGCATGTAGATTATCTGTCATATGCATTGCTGAATCTAAGGCTTTACCGTATAATCCAACTGCTTCATATCCCATTTTGTAGTAGTCTCTCTTTTCTTTCCAAGGAGTCGTATCCATGTGTGGTAGCTGACCACATACAAAATTATCTTCACCGAAAAGTTCAATACATTTCTGTAAAGCTTCTTCGTCAGAATTTGCTTTTATAGCACGAAGTGTATTCGAATTCTTTGCGTGCGCATAGTACTTTTTCATTTGTTCGGTATAACTCCTTTAAAGTTTTTCAGCTCCTCAATTGCATCTTTATAAACTTTTAATGCAATGTAGTCTGTATACTCTCCATATAAACAATGTTTAAGAGGAAAATTCAGGAGAGAGTATAAATCAGTAAGCTCCTCTCTTAAAGTGTTTTCGTAAGCTTCAGCTTCCTTTCTTCTAGCTTCAAAAGCTTCTTCTTTTGTTTTGAAACAACGGTCGAGTAATGCTGCGGAGCTACCATAATCATCTCGACACGTACCGTCTTCATAGACGTGATTAACCCAACGTATTAACTTAACCAGGTGAATCGTCTTAGGATTAGAGGTTGCAGCACCGATTGTGTCTTCTACAATTTCAGCGTTTTCGACAACTCCTTTTTCGACAGATTCTTGAATGTTCCCGTAGTAGTAAATTACCTGTCCTTTTTTAATATTTGAAATCATAACCTACTCCGTTTTTACATAATCTTCAAAGGCAGTTATAAACGCTGTTACGTCGTCATAATAACTTGCATCAGGATCTGAATAGTGAAAATCAGGAAACTCATCCCAGACTTTCATAGATATATTATTGGAGAAGATGTAATCATACAATTCTCCCCAAACCTCCGTATTTTGTGTGTCACCATTACACTTATCGTAAGCTTTATTCCATTCAGCTCTTAAATGTTTTGCAAGCTCAATTCCGTTCATTTCATCTCACCCATTTTATAACCTGCTGCTTTCTCCATTGCTTTAGCAGCATCTCGAAGTTTACAAAGTCTTTTAATTGCTTTCTCTTGTTCAGCAATATCTCTTCGATTCTCCTCTACGTTACAACCCCAACCACCGCCGCGATACATAATCGACTTTTTCATATAACGAAGCTGAGCTCTCATCAGGTTGATTTCTTTTGCATATTCAGCCCAAGTCTTTCTTACGGCCATGTCGTGCTCATCAGGATTCAAACGAACCTCTCTTGGTAATTCACTGTTGAAGAATTCTCTATTTTCCTGTTCATAATCCGGAAGGTTACTCCAATCTAAATCCAAATCGTCATCCGCCATTTCCATTTATATCCTCCTTACCTTCCAAATATTACGATCCAGGTTATGAACCAACCTAAAAGTATTTGCATGACGTTCCGCCTTGAACTTTAATGCTTCTTCAACTCGTTTAACATTATGCATAGAACCTATATAAAGAATTTTCTTCTTTTTCGTAAAAAATGTTTTAGTCTCACATTGAATCACGTACATTATTCAACTCCATATAAATGATAACACCAAACAAACTTGATACTGTCATCTTCGTCATGAATGTACTCATACTGAGGATCCTTTACTCCGATATAAGGACCCCATTTATGCCAACGCCAACCACCCTCAGCAGGCTGATTCTTTTTGACAATTGGACGCAAGCAAAGAATACAATTACCTAAATCAATTCCTAAATCCTTCTCTGCTTTAAGAAAACGTTTAATCGCTTGTGAGGCGTTATCACAAACGCCGTACTCGCAAATATGGAATTTTTCGCTAATGTAAAAAGGATTGTTGTCAATTATTTGCTCGTTTGCATAATCAGAGACAAACTCGTACTGATCTTTTATATAAACACCGGTAAAGTCGGTTAAATCGTCTTTTACATCGCTAATGATTTTCTGACACTCCGGGTCATTGATTACCGAATCATAAGAGGACATAAGATCGTCAAGACTTGTAACAAGGTCCTTCTCACTGAAATAGTCAGGTTCCTCTTTTATACATCGTCTGATGTTGTCGTTATACTCTTTGAGTTTTTGATCTGTTGTGGTTAGTTTGATTAGATTCAATTTTGTCCTCCGAATAATAATATAGGTTTTTCGGAGGTGTGTTTTTTCAAAAAAGTTTTAGAATTGCTTTAATTTTTCTTCAAGCTCTTGATATCTTTTTTCAATAAATTCCCTAAAAGAGTCTTTAAGCTCTTCAGGTGCATAATATTCAATTTCTTCAACACCTGATAAGTAGTTATTGTTTCTAGCGGTGACTACAATGTGCATGCTTGAAAAATCTTGTCTGTACTGAATTGCATTCTTTAACTTTTTTACCTTTTCCAATTCGTTCAAACAGTTTCGAATCTCTTTGGCTTTCTCTGCTTCCATATTTTCTCCTTATTTCTGTATCTACATAAGCTGCTAAAGTATCCTCTGGTTGTATATTCAGAATTTCTTTTGCCTTTTTAAGGTCAGCAATGTAACTATCTAGGTCTTTTTGATCTTTATCATTTCTTGGAATTCCAAGCTTATTCTTTAAAGAAATACGATACATTACATTTTCGATTTCATCAATATGCTCTATATCGTATTTTAACTGTGCTTGATATACTGGACAATCAATCATTCTTTCTTTTCCGTTTCTTTACTTTCTACACCAATTTCAATTTTACTACCAACTTTGAGATGCATATTCTTAAGGTGCCTTGAAATTGTCCTTACGACAAAAGCAAAAACAGCACAACCTAAAATTGCAAAAAATCCGTAATAAACGAAATCGCTATCGAGAATACTGTCTTCATAGTCGTCGTAATCATCCTCTGTAGGAACCTCTGTGTAGGTTTCCAATTCCTCATCTTCCATAAACTTTTCTCCTATACGTTCAATTAGGTGCATCAAAAACATCAACATCTTTAGCAAGTGATGTAATTACATACTCCCAGTGATAATCCTCTACACCTGACTCATCGCCACTTTCTTGTAGATATTTTATAAACTTTTTTGCAGCTGAATCGTTATCATCTGCATATACAAAAGCAAAGTCAACTCCATCCCAATCAAAGTCAATATATTTTCTTTCAAACAAACACAGATATTTGTACACGATTAAGCTCCTCTTTCTATTTATCCTCTTTATAAGGAAACGCAACGCTACTATTAAATTCCTTAAAACATTTTGGACACAAACAGTATTCCCATTTCGTTGTAGGAACTACTACACCTCCGACTTTATCTACCGCGTAGTATGTAGTATCGTCTCTGTCAACCAACTGTAAGTACTTTTCTTTTCCGTGTTCTATCTCATTTTGACACTTACTACAAATACTTGTAACCTGTATCATTGTTTTTCTAGCTCCTTGATAATGCTCAAAATGTTCTCTTTAGTAATTTCGAATTTAGAATTACAATCCTCTAAAAGACCGTCAATATCGTTATCCTTTTTATAACAGTATTTCCAAGTCTCTATTACATATTTTTCCATTGCTCTCTTTATAGCCTCTGCAGATTCTAAGTCGGTCCATCTTACACTTTCGCGAGTTAAGTAATTATCAGGATAATATTCATAGACAGTGTAATCATCAAAGTCAAATTCTTTCTGAGGTTTCCAAAATGAGGCATGAGCAATAAAAGCAGCCTCCATTTCACAAGAGGCTTCTACGTGACAAACGCTTTCACAATTTGCAATGTAGTTGAAAAAGTGAACTACGTAAATCTTTTTCTCTTTCATAATTAAGCTATCCTTTTTACCAACTTAAAGCTTTTCGGGAACGAAAATCGGTCTACATAAAATTCATAATCGGTCAAGTCCAGAGTATCCGTTATAGTCCTACCTGTCAACCTAGCTTTAATCATTTCCTCGAGAGCATCATTATCCTTATAGCAGTAAAGGCGTTTGTTGTCAAAACAAAAGATTGTTTCACGAATATCTTCTTTTTTACCCTTACTATCATACCATTGAAAAGAAAACACCGATAAATTCTTTGCGTCCTCACATCTATGAATATTTGGAATGTTGACGTAGTACTCCGAATCAAGCTTAAAAATAATATTCACCTTTAATTCTCCTCTTCGGCTAATCCCATAAACAAATTACAAATATAGATGATATCTTCCATTCTATGTTCATAAGATTCCGCGTTATTGTAAACGTGTCCTTGAGCTCGAGCCTTAATCTGTTCAAAGAATGTTGTAGCTGTTTCAGCAGTCGGTCCTGTAGAGTCAATTAACTCCTCTAGGTAATCAAAAGTTTTTGCTTTAATCATTTATGCCTCAACGTAAGTGTTGTAAACGAACTCAGCAAACTTTTCAAAATCGCCGTTGTATTCTTTTTTACGTTCTTCAATCCAATTAAGACGTTTTTTGTTGTCTACCTCTTTATCAACTTTTGTTACTTCAAATTCTAGATCTCCTTCAAGAGGATTGTAATCATAACAAGCTGCTTCCTCAAAACTAATGTATACACGGTACTCGTCAGCGATTTCAAAATTACATTCGTGCGCTTCCCAACACTTTTCAATGTCCGAATCTACAATTTCATTATCCTCGTAACACCAATCACGAACACAATCTTCGTCCAATTCAGATTGTTCTAGAGCATCACTAAAACTCGAACCGTTCAATATCAACTCAAGAAACTTTTTCTGAGCTTCAACTGGATAGCAACTGTAATAACCAATCTTTTTCATTCTACATCCTCCAAAAGAACTATTCTTTTTACTTTTCCTGTTTTATCATCTACATCTAATTTTACTCCAGTAATCTTTTTACCAGAATTGTTTGAATAGATTTCTAAATTACCCATATCGTAATCTTGTAAGTGAAATAATTCACCAAGCATATCATCAACTGTATAACAACTCTTACTCATGATAGTATTCCTTACCTCTTCTCTTTTCGATAAAGTCTTTTTCAAACTCCAAAATACTTGCATTCAATTTGTACAACTCTTCGTTGTGTTCACTATTCGGAAGTTCCTTAACAACAAGCGGGCTAGCAAGTATTTCAATCTTACAAGGATCCGAGGAAAAGCCACCTGTACCTTCAATACAAATTCCTGGACCAAAGTTTTCACCTTTTTCTCTTTTGAATGCAAAACCTGTCCATCCTAGTTCGTCTATTCTTACATAATCCCATTCATAAATTGGATTGCCATTTATATCTAGAACGCCTGTATATTCAAATACATTCTCTTTAGGTACGTCGTAAATAGAGGATCCTTTTTCTTTTGAAAGTTGTACAGTACCACTGTTAACACCTTCCACGATAAAATCACCTTTTACAAAAGTTTTAGAGCCATCGGGTAATTCGTAATAGGCGAGATAACGAGGACAATTATCTGGAAGAGGTGCATCATAGGTCGCATGATACAATTCGTCAAACTCGAATTGTTTATCTCCATTTTCATCTATAGAATAAACATAATCTCGGTGATTAGCTTTATCGTATCCTAGGTGTACAAGCCTCATTCTTTGACCTCCTCATTTACAAAATCTGTCAACTGCTTTGCAAGACGAGCTGCATACTCTTTTGTCATTACAAGTCTTACAAGTTGATGTTCACTTGCATACTTTTTATTCTCTTCCGATATTTCAGTTCCGGTTGCCTGCTTCTTTGGTAGAGCTGCATAAGTAATGACGAGGTCACCTTTTTTAATTCCAGTCTCTTTAGTTGCAGTATTTTCGTCAGAAAGGTCACCAACTCTTGCAAGTGCAGGAGCAATTAAACCATATCCAAGTGGAATTGTAACAAGAGGAGAATCCTTATCCCTCTGAACAATTTCCTCTACACCATTCTTTACGTGTTTAATTTCTCCATCCTCTGTAGCGTACCAATATTCTCCAGCTGTTATTTTTTCTTCCATATTTTTAATTACTCCTCATCCTGATCAAACAACTCTTTCATTTTATCTTTATTTACATAACTTGAAAAATCGATATTAAGCTTTTTGAAAGCTCTTTCGAAAGATTTATAACCTTTAGGATCCTCCTCCCTCAAGTATTCCTGAATACCGTATATATCCAGGTAAATTGCCTTATACATACGCTTATCCAATATTGTACCAATCAATGATTGAAATAAAAAGATAAGCAAGTTACATTTTAGTAAATCATTCCTTTCGAAAACTAGCTCGTAGTAAATATCTTGTTTTACCTGAACTTTAGCTCGATAGAGGAAATAAAAGTTACCAAAAAGTATTGTAGCTACAAAACAAGCTATGGACACGATTAATAGCAATGTCTTTGACTGTGGTTTGAAAGATTCGCAGACTGTAAAGACAACAGCTGCAATACCGCTTAGTATACTCAAGGCTTCAAAAATTCGAGATACTATTCTCCATTGTTTTATTTTTGGAGAGGTTCTATCCTTATCTGCTTTATCTTTAGCACTTTGGTTCTCATCTGTCTTTTTAGCAAAAGCTTTTGTCTTCTCTGTATACTTTTTAAGTAAATCCTCCAGTTCGTCGTTAGATGCTTTTTCAAAATTCGTCTGATCTAAGTCATTTACAATTTCATTATGAAGCTCATCAAACATACTCTGGCTCATGTGTATATCTCCTATCGTACAGGTCGATCCTCGGCCTCAAATTCACGCTTAAGTAAGTCCCTCAATTGATCGTCGAAAAAATCTTTAATCCACTTTGAATCTTCAAAGGATAGACTATACCATTCCTCCTCTACGTCTCCTAGTAGACCTTTTATTCTTTCAGGTACATCCTCGGGTTTAATGTCTCTACCCCAAGCAGTTGAGCGTTTTCTAAATATACCAAAACCTACTAGAGGTTCATACTTAACTGCATAGACACCATTTTTTCTTTTCATCACATACCAATCGGTCGGACAAGGTGGTAAGAGCTCTCCATAAACTAATTTTGGCGTTTCATAATTTTTTGGAGATCTTACAAACATTACGGTATCTTCTGGCGCATAAGGATGATGAAAAAGCCTATCCTTATATTTCTCTTTTAAGTCAGCTGGTAATTTTTCCCAAACTTTATCATGAACTACTGCTTTTGTAATGTAATCTTCGTAATCTAGACTTAGTTCGAGTTCAATTTCTTCAACAGCTTCTTTTACACTGTTTAGTACCTTATCAAACATTTCTACTCCGGATCTTCAAATCTTCGCCAATTAAGAATTACGACCTTCGAACCTTTTGGTACGAACTTTCCACTGTCGTTGTCCTCAATCAATACCCTTATGGTATCTAACTCCTCTGCAGATGTAATTGGAGCTGCTCTGTAAATATCAATATTTCCGAAACCAAAAGAGCTTGAAGTTGAATATGTATATGAAACAAAATATTTATACTTCATTTCTCAAATCCTCCCTAATTTCCATTAACATTTTTCCTAAATGATTTTCTCCAACTCCGTCGCAAACTCCCCAAATCGTATCATGCCAATAGTTACCTTCAACCAGCTCCTCATCTCCAGTTGCAAGCAACATTTCTTTTAATTCAGGAATCGCGAACTTCATTTTGAGGAGTCTTTTCATCAACATAAACTTTTTATATGTATCCCAATCCTCAAGGTCCTTTGTAGTCATTTTAATTTTATGACTCAACTTTTTAGATTGAATACCGTTCAAGTTTTCGAATATCTTTGGATTATCTGTTTTACCAGCTTGATATGCAGCTTCAGTATTATCAACCTCAATACTACCATTTTTACAAACGGAGTCGATTCCAGTATAAACAACTTTTATCTTCTGAGGAAGAGGATACATATTACTCAAGAAACGATAGTCACCGTCGAAACAATCAATCATGATAATATTATAGGTTAAGATTGTATAATTACATCTAATAAACAAAAAATAAGAGCTCCAAAAGGAGCTCTTTTTATTTAAGATAAGTTTTAAGCTTACTGACGTTTAGCTTTCTTTTCGTGTAAATTGTGTTGTACTGTATAGGCCATTGACTGCTTTACTTGTCTTGGATAGTCTCTTGACGGATGAAACAACTCTCTTTTGAATACATCTCTTACCTGTCTTGAAGATTTTACATCATCTGTTTCTCGATAGATGTAATCATCGTAATCCTCATTAAGGTTAGACTCTACCAAATTACCGCCCATACCTTTCAATTCTTCAATAACTGCGTCAGCAATTTCATCAAGCTTCTCAGAATATTCAGTTGTTAATTCCTCGCGACGAGCGTCGTCCTCTTCTTCCTGAATCTCATCAAATCTAGCTGTGAAGTAAGGATCATTTTCAAGATCTGCTACAATATTCTCCCTTGTAACTTCATCTTCATCTACATAACTCTGTGCGAAGTTAGCAATGTCATTTTCAGACCAATCACTATTTTCAGCTTCATTAAGTTTAGACTCTCTATATGGGAAAGGTTCGCCTGTTCTTGTATCCGTTCCGAGGTCATCATACTCTGAATAATATTTAGCATTCAATTCAGGTATCCAAGACTCGAAACATTCTTTACAAACCTCTTCAAGAGGATCTACATCAAGAAGGTCACAAGCAAATTCTACATCGTCAAATCCATGTGCGATTAAGAGATGTTCTACCGTATCTGTACCTTCAGCTCCACAAAGTGAACAACAACCGGTAACATATCTTTTATCACCCCACTCGGCGTCACAGTCACAACCATCTTCATCACAACAATCTAC
>AUXO017570566.1_pt1 | contig 10063 bp, 7 predicted proteins | sample 768731 | NCBI WGS metagenome assembly AUXO01 (sample SAMN02715735, study PRJNA202380) | gut metagenome | biome: sheep rumen | host: Ovis aries | place: New Zealand: Palmerston North | reverse complement strand
TTCTCTTCTGTGCATTTCGGATTTTTATCGTATTTATGCGTTTATTAAATCTGTTTTATAAAATTCTTGAAGTTCCTTTCCTGCTTCTGTATAATACCAATGGTTTATTGCTTAACAATCTATCGTTTTTAGGCAAAGCGTTTTTTACCATAATCATCAGGATGACAGGAAGATCTTGCTATGGAAATCAGACAACTTAACTCGTTTGTAAAGATTGTGGAAATGCAGAGTTTCAGCAAAGCAGCTGAGGCTTTGGGATATACTCAGGCCGCCGTAACCATTCAAATCCGGCAGCTCGAGCAGGAATTCAATACCCGCTTTTTTGATCGTGTGGGACGTCACGTCGTACTTACACCACCCGGTCGTGAATTCCTTTCGTATGCCAATGAAATCCTTCGGAAGGTTTCGGATGTTCATGTGGCTCTTGGAAACCCGCAGCTCCAGACCCATGCCCTTCGCATTGGATCTTTGGAATCTCTTTTAACTTATAAGCTTCCGGACGTGATTCGCCATTTCTATGAACATTCTCCGGAAATTTCTTTTGAGATCAAAACCGGATCCCCTAAAGAGCTATCCGATATGCTGGAACATAATCTGGTTGATCTTGTTTATTTTCTGGACCGCCGCGTCTATGATTCCAACTGGATCAAAATTCTGGAGGAGCCGGAGCCGATCATCTTTGTTGCCAGCCCGGAGATGGAAATTGCGAACCAGCATTCCGTGCATCTCAGTGATCTTTGTACGTTGCCGTTTTTTCTTACGGAAAAGAATTCCAACTATCGTTATGCGCTGGAGCAGGATCTTGCAGCAGAGCGTATGTCTATCCGTCCGTTCTTCGAAACCGGCAATACCGAGATTCTGATCCGGCTTATTAAGGAAAACAAGGGCATTTCCTTCCTTCCGAAATTTGCCGTTCAGGAAGATCTGAATAACGGCAGCCTGAAAGAAATCAAGGTTGGTGACTTTGAAATGACCATGTACCGCCAGATTTTCTATCATAAGGACAAATGGGTTACCGATGAAATGAAGGCCTTCATTGACCTTACCAAAGAAGGACGTTTGTAATAAATTTCTGATTACGATCATTGGATATTCCGTATTTATAAAAACAAGCCTGTAGAACAACATTCTGCAGGCTTGTTTCTTTTATGGCTGAATCTTTTTCTGAATCATTTCAGCGCTGTTTCGATGTATTTAATTCAACTGCTGATAGGTATACCAGGCCATTTTTTTCGTGGTTGGATTTGCTTCATTTCCATCACTGTACCAAAGTCCAAAGCTGTAATTCTGTGCCACTTCGACCGGTGCATCCACCAGTCGGCTCATAAGAAATCCCTCTACATACGGATTGGCCTTTGCAAGCTCATATGCCTGCTGAATGGCTACCGCCTGTACATCCTCGCCACGGGCACTGGAGAATCCCTCTTCACTCAGTATCACATGACGCACCTGTCCGGTCGGACTCAGCATATTCTGCTGCTGAAGATAATCCGTAAGCACATGAAGGTTCTTCATATTTACGATCGGACTATTCGGACGATCCACCGCTAAAGGAGAAGAATTCAGAAAATCTGCATTGGCAAGATCCTGCGGATATGGATGCCAGGCAATACCATAATCCGTATCTGCGAGGTAATTATTGAGCGTCGGCAGCATATTCAAAGTCGGGTAAATCAGGCCATTGCCCTGTGTCCAGTTGTAGTCAAACGGAATAAATACGCGGGCCTCCGGGTTTTGTGCCTTGATGGCATTATAGAAAATCCGGAATGCATCTGCGTATGCCTTGTTATAACTGTTTATATCGGTACCCGGCATATAGTTATATACCTGACGGTTGTTGATTTCATTTCCGATGACCCAGTTTGAAACCGTATCTTTAAATTCACGGGCGTATGCATTGGCAACCTCCATGGTACGCTTTATGCCCGCCTCATCCAAGGTATTAAATTGATAATACGCGGCTCCGCTGCCTTCGGATCCGGCTGGAATAATCGGGTCTCCGGCCTGGTAATCATTCAGCACAATCATCGTAATTGTCAGTTTTCTCTGGTTCATCTGATTGATCAGAGCCTTCAGCGAACGCATCTGCTGACTGTCCTTCAGAAACGATGCGTGAACGCACAATACCACTTGCTGGCATCCAAGCTCCGTTACATCCTGCAGCATATTTACATCGGACGTGGAAATTCCTTTGATGGATGACGCCTGTCGAAAGAATGCAAAAGATGGCATAGTAAGGCTCAGACTCATTGCCAATGTCAATGCGCCGAGTACAAACTTGTTTTTCTTCATTTTCATTTCCCTTCATTCTGTAAATTCAAAAACACTTATATTTTCGACCTGTTTCGACTATCTCATAATAAAAGAAAGTGCGGCATTCGTAAATGAAATGCCGCATTTTCTTTATTAATCGTCGTTTGCATCGTCGTCTGTGACAGAGAAAACGAATCTCTTTTTGATTTCCTCATCGGATGCCAGATACTCATCGTAAGTGGTCATCTTATCAATCAGCTTTCCGTCAATGAATTCAAATATACGGTTTGCTGTTGTTTCTACAACCTGATGGTCACGGGATGCGAAAATGATAACGCCCGGGAAGCTCTTAAGGCCATCGTTCAGTGCAGAAATCGACTCCATATCCAGATGGTCTGTCGGCTCATCCAGGATAATAACATTGGAACCACTGATCATCATCTTACTGAGCATGCAACGTACACGCTCACCTCCGGAAAGAACGTTGACTTTCTTTAAGCCATCATCGCCCTTAAAGAGCATACGTCCTAGATATCCACGTACAAACTGGGTATCCTTATCCGGGCTGTACTGTGTCAGCCACTCTACAATCGTGTCCTCCGACTTGAATTCTTTCGTATTATCCTTAGGGAAATAGGACTGGGTTGTCGTTACACCCCACTTATATTCACCGCTGTCCGGCTCCATTTCACCGGAAATGATCTGCATAAGTGTTGTTTTTGCCAGCTCATTCGGGCCTACCAGCGCAATCTTATCATCACGGTTTACAATAAAGGATACATTGTCGAGAACCTTTACGCCATTGATGGTCTTTGTAAGATTCTTGACTTCCAGTACATCATTACCGATTTCACGATTTGGCTTGAAAACAATATACGGATACTGACGTGAAGACGGCTTGATGGTATCCAGCTCGATCTTTTCGAGCGCACGCTTACGAGATGTTGCCTGCTTGGACTTGGACGCATTCGCAGAGAAACGCTGAATAAATTCCTGTAATTCCTTGATTTTCTCTTCCTTCTTCCGGTTTGCTTCCTTCTGCTGACGAATAATGAGCTGGGAAGACTCGAACCAGAAATCATAGTTTCCTGCAAAGAGTGAAATCTTTCCATAATCGATATCCGCAATATTGGTGCAAACTTTATTTAAGAAATAACGATCATGAGATACAACGATGACGGTGTTTTCAAAATTGATCAGGAACTCTTCCAGCCACTCGATTGAATTGAGATCAAGATGGTTCGTCGGCTCGTCGAGAAGAAGAATATCCGGATTACCGAACAGTGCTTTTGCAAGAAGAACCTTTACCTTCTCAGAACCCTTTAATTCGTTCATCATCTTATAATGAAGCTCGGTCTGGATACCGAGACCATTCAGCATGGTTTCTGCATCGGCTTCTGCGTTCCAACCATCCATTGCTGCAAATTCTGCTTCAAGTTCAGCGGCACGCATACCGTCTTCCTCTGAAAATTCCGGCTTTGCATAGATGGCATCCTTCTCTTTCATGATGTCATAGAGACGCTTATTTCCCATAATAACCGTATCGAGTACGGTGTACTCATCATACTTGAACTGATCCTGCTCGAGTACGGAAAGACGCTGACCAGGAGTCATAACAACTTCTCCGTTCGTCGGCTCCAGTACGCCGGAAAGGATCTTTAAAAATGTTGACTTACCGGCACCATTTGCACCGATTACGCCATAACAGTTACCTTCTGTGAATTTGATGTTTACATCCTCAAATAAGGCTTTCTTACCGACTCTGTAAGTCAGATTGCTTGCAGCGATCATTTACAGTCCTCCTTTATATGAAAGAGCTCCTGCAGAAGCTCAAATTACGCTTTGCTTCACGTTGTGGATACAGAGATGATTTCCCCTGTATATGGTCAAACTCCGACGATTATAGCCGATTACGCCTATAAAAGCAAGTTTTACGCCATGTTCCCGGATACACATCGGCAATAGGCATTCTTCTCATAAGCCGCGTAAAGATCTTATCTCACATAAAAAATGCCGGAGCAAAAGCCCCGGCTAAGTTTGCGATGTTTACTTATTACGTACAAATGGCTTTCCGTTTGCTGCCGGTACATGGCCCGCACCTACAAAGAAAATCAGAGTAAGAAGCGTTACCACATACGGAATCATGGAAAGGATATTAGGACTTACAATATTGGATCCGCCAAGCAATGACTTGATACCATTACAGAAGCCAAAGATCAGACAGCCAACCAGTGTGCCCTGCGGTGTGAATTTACCAAAGATTACCGCTGCAATGGCAATGAATCCCTGACCGACGATAACAGCCGGACGGAACTGGGATACCGTAGCCAATGTTACAAATGCACCGCCCAGTCCGGAAAGGAAGCCGGAAAGGATAACACAGATATAACGAACGACGTATACGTTGATACCAAGTGTCTCGCAGGCCTCCGGATGCTCACCGGCAGCACGAAGACGCATACCAAATCTTGTCTTAAAGAAGACAAACCAGCAGAGAAGCACGAGGACGAAGCTCAAATATGCTACCGGATAGGTTGAGATAACATTGTATCCGAAAGAACCGGCCGGAAATACACCTACAAACATTTTCGGAAGCTTCGCTGCCGTATCAAGCGCCGGTGAATCGGAAGAGTTCTCAAACACAGCCTTGCAGAGGAAGATCGCGAAGCCCGGTCCGATGAAGTTGATTGCTGTACCGGCAATCGTTTGATCCGCATGCATGCTTACACATACCAGTGCGTGAATAAGTCCGAGCAGCGCTCCGGCAAGTCCTCCGCAGAAGAAACCGAGCCAGCCGTTGCCGGTAAAGTATGCCACAGCCGCACCTACAAAGGCACCCAGTGTCATCATACCTTCGATACCGATGTTTACGACACCGGAACGCTCCGAAAAGCAGGAACCCAGTCCGGCAAGAAGAAGCGGCGGTGTGGAGATCAGCATAGCATTGATCAAAAGACCTAAATTTGTGATCAGCATTATTCCTTTACCTCCTTCTTTGCACTTGCTTTCTGCAGAAGCATCTTAAATACAGGTGCGATTGCAATGAAAATAATGATAGTTCCCATGATAATGTTTACTACTTCCGTCGGAACCTTAATAACTGTCAGCTTGTTTCCGCCGTACTTCATTGCCCCGTAGAACAATCCGGAAAAGATACAGCCGATTGGATTGGTAGAACCGATCAATGCAACGGTAATTCCCTGGAAACCATAACCTTCCTGTGCGGCAAACTGAGGAATACGCTCACTCATACCGAGAAGCTGGATTGCACCGCCAATGCCGGCCAAAAGACCGGAAATGGACATCGACATTAAAAATACCTTATTGGAGCTGATACCGGCATATTCCGCAGCCGTTCTCGAAAAACCAACGGCACGAAGCTGATATCCAAAGGTTGTCTTTGTCATAATGAACCAGATGGCAATCGCTGCAAAGACAGCAAGGAGAATACCCCAGTGAACATCACCGCAGCCTGTAAGCTTTGCGATCGCCTTCGGCATTTTAATGGATGCGGATGAAAGAATATTCTTGGTTGCCTCTGCACCCTGATCGGTATGAATACTCTTGATGTTTACCACATAATTGGAAAGGTAAAAAGCAATCCAGTTTAACATGATATAGGACAGTACTTCGTTGATGCCCTTCTTGACCTTTAAAAGTCCTACGATCCATCCCCAGAATGCACCGGCACAGGCAGCGGCCAGAATGCATACAATTGCATGAATGACCGGAGGAAGCGGGCAAAGAATACCAACCGCAGCTGCGGCCAAAGTACCGACTACATACTGGCCTTCCGCACCGATATTAAAGACGCCGGTACGGAAAGAAAACGCTACAGAAAGTCCTGTGAGGATCAGCGGTGCGCCATATACGACGCTGTAAGTCATGAACTTTGGCTTTCCAAAGATACCATTGAACAACTTTCCATACGCTGCGGCCGGATTAACTCCGATAATGGTGAGCAGCAGTGCTCCGAATACGAAACCGAGCACAATGGAGATCAGTATATAAAGCACATTGCTGTCTAAAATCTTCTTTTTCATTATGCCTTACCTCCTGCCATCATCAATCCAAGCTTGTACTGATCAGCATCCTTTCCAGGCATCTCACCATTAATCTTACCATCAAAAATAACATTAATGCGATCGGAAAGTCCCATGATTTCATCAAGCTCAAACGATACCAGAAGGATTGCCCTTCCCTTGTTTCTTTGCTGTACAAGATATTTATGTACGAATTCAATTGCGCCGACATCCAGACCTCTGGTCGGATTAAACGCGATCAGGAGATCCTTATCGTTATGAACCTCCCGGGCAATGATAACCTTCTGCTGGTTACCACCCGAAAGCTCCTTGGCCAGGCGTTCCTCACATCCTACCGGACGGATGTCAAAGTCACTGATCATCTTCGTTGCATGATTCCGCATCGCTTTCTTGTTCAAGATACCATTCTTCGCAAACGGCTCCTCCGCGAAATTCTGCAGTACCATGTTCTCCACAACACTAAAATCCATAACCAGTCCATGCTTCTGGCGGTCTTCCGGAATGGAGGAGATTCCCTTATCAAATACCTGCCGCGGTGTCATGTTTACAACATTCTCACCATTCATAAGCACTTCACCAGAAGTTGCCTTTGCAAGACCGGTAATGATCTCAACAAGCTGGGACTGACCATTGCCATCGATACCAGCAAGACCTACGATTTCTCCGGCATGTACCTTTAAGTTCAAGCCCTTCAGTACTTCAACCCCTCTATAATCCTTCGCATGAAGATCTTTTACCTCAAGCTTTACTTCGCCCGGCTCCTGCTCTTTCTTTTCAACCGTAAAGTTTACCTGACGGCCAACCATCATAGCGGCAAGATCATCCTCTGAAACATCGGAAACCTTAACTGTATCAATATACTTGCCCCGGCGAATGATCGTACAGTTATCGGAAGACTCCTTGATTTCCTTCAGCTTATGGGTAATCAGAATAATAGACTTGCCTGCACCGGTCAGATTCCGGATGATCTCCATAAGCTCATCGATTTCCTGCGGAGTCAATGATGCGGTAGGCTCATCAAGAATCAGAATATCCGCACCGCGGTAAAGAACCTTCAGAATCTCTACGCGCTGCTGCATACCGACCGAAATATCCTGTACTTTTGCATCCGGATCTACCTTGAGATTATATTTTTCGGAAAGTTCCAGAATTTTTGCACGAGCTGCCTTGAGATCGACCTTCATTCCCTTCATCGGCTCTGCACCAAGAATAATATTCTCTGTTACCGTAAACGGCTGTACCAGCATAAAATGCTGATGCACCATACCGATTCCCAGCTCGATGGCTTTCTCCGGATTATCAATCGATACTTCTTTTCCATCAATGAAAATCTGACCGGAAGTCGGCTTGAACATACCGTAAAGGACGTTCATGAGTGTGGATTTACCGGCGCCATTTTCTCCCAGAATGGCGTGAACTTCTCCTTTGTAAACTGTCAGATTGATGTGATCATTCGCTGTAAAGTTTCCGAATTTCTTTACAATGTCCTTCATCTGAATGACCACTGTACTGTTATCCATATTGCTCTTCATCAGGCAATCCCCTTCCTTAAAACTACCTAAAAGAATACCATATATACAATTTGTTCGCTATTAGAACATCGCTTTAGTTTCATGCTAAATTTGTTTCTTTCACATCAAATTTTCACAATATAGACAGATCAGATCAGAACAACATCCGAAATGCCTTCTTCCTGTGCAATTTCTTTCAAATGCTGAAGAAACGAATCCGTCGGCGGAACCATATCCCGATACTGTCCGCGCACACCCATTGGCCGGTATTTAATGATCTTATACCGGATATCCCGGACTTCTCCGCTTGTGTTTTCCTGTGCGCGCTTTCGATATGGACGGATTGCACGTGCTGTTTCCCGTACCGTTTCTTCTGCATTAAAAAGTTCCGGTACCACTACGGTACGGACTTCAAACAGCTTTCCGCTTTCGCCCAGAAGGTTCAGGTTTCTGCGTACCAAAGCATTGTCACAGCCGGTGACCCGCCTGTGATCTTCCGGACTCCAGCTCTTTATATCGAGCATTACTCCATCGATCACCGGCAGAAGCCCTGCCGGATCTTCCGAAAAATCATAACTTCCGTTACTGTCCAGCAGAAACCCAAGCCCCTCTTCTTTTAGGTGTCGGCCAAGTTGCCGCAGAAACTCCGGATAAAAGGTACATTCTCCTCCGGATACTGTTACACCCCGGATAAAAGGTACGTTTTTGTGAATTTCCTGCAGGACTTCCTCGGCATTCATATACCGTATGCGAGGACTGGCATTGTGTTCACAGGTTTTAATGCAGGTATCACAGGCTACGCATTTTACCGGATCGAACCGAACAGTTCCATCCTGCATGGAAAGTGCCTTCACCGGACAGGTTTCGATGCACTTCCCGCACTGGATGCAAAGCGCCCGTGTTTCCGGATTATGACAATAGCGACAATCAAAGTTGCAGCCCTGCAAAAAAATCGCGGTGCGATTTCCCGGCCCGTCCACGGCACTGAACGGGATAATCTTATTGACCGGCACCCGTCCTCCGATCATTCTTATATCTTTTTTCATTGTACAATACTCTTATATTTATTGCGTTATTCCCTTTGCAAAATATGAAAAAAAAGAGAACAGATCTTCTCTGCTCTCTTTGAAATCGTAATCAACGAACCTTTCGTTCATAGATATGGCCATTGTGTTTTGCACCCATACCAAGTGCGGTCGTATCATGTTTTACATTTTCTCCCCGCTCAAGCTTCTCAATCTCGGATTTCTTTACGAGATATCCCGTGATACGAATTACATCGCTGTCACTCGCATAAAAACTTAAATAACGGAGTTTTTTCTGAAAAGAGCCTTTAATAATATCCAATACATATTCCGGATTTCTATGTACCGTCATATCGATCGGGAAAATGTCACCTGTACCGGACGGGAAATAATGATGGAAATGGCTTAATACATTCAGCTGATCCACCAGATTCTCCGGTTCTTCTCCGATTGGAATACGCGTTCCCGGTGTAACCTGAAGGTCGGACGCAATACCAACCTGCGCATGCAGCAGGAAATGTCCTCCCGTTGCCTCGCAGTATTTATTGTAGTGATTATTATTAAAATTATTGATTACATCCATGATTTTCACGCCAAGAGCCGTTGCTTCTTCGCTGTGACCGAAACGGTATTCCGGATGTCCTTCTTTCTCCAGCAGAATATCCACTGCATCGGCAAGTCCTACCAAACCAAACATTGCCGTAAACTTGTCACGGGAAATAAATCCTTCCTTCGCAAGGAAGTTGTTTTCAAAGAAACCGGATTCCTCTACGATGAAACGGATTCGCTCATCCATATAACGGGCTTGAATCTCCATAACGTATGGAAGCTGATTCTCTAAGAAGTCCTTTGTATCCTTTGCACGCTTTGCAATGTTGCCAAGGATCAGGCGGCATAAGGTATAGGAACCGCCTCCGTACTTTAATCCATTGTAACAGGACGCAATCACATAATCTTCTCCGAGTTCTGAACGGAACATTTTGTGATTGGCAAATGACGGTTTTGCCGAAGCCAATGCAGCCTTTACACATTCCAGCGCAAAGGCATCGGAAGTAAGATCTTCATCATACTTCATGGTCATATTCGGCACAGCATCCTTGGTCTCTGCAATCGCCTTTAAAACAAGACGGCCTGCCTTAGTATCCTCCGGACCCAGATTACCATGAGAAAACGAATCCAGAATGGTACGATCCATATGAATCATGAAAAGCTTGATCATCTTAAGAGCAAG
>AUXO016037342.1_pt1 | contig 10063 bp, 7 predicted proteins | sample 768731 | NCBI WGS metagenome assembly AUXO01 (sample SAMN02715735, study PRJNA202380) | gut metagenome | biome: sheep rumen | host: Ovis aries | place: New Zealand: Palmerston North | reverse complement strand
ACGATAAACCCGGGGTTGTGAATTATCTTCACACCCCGATTTTTTTCTTGCATTTGCTCTTACCCTATGATATAATGGTAAAAGTATATTTATGCGAAGGAGGTATCTTTAAATGAAGCACATCAAAACATTGACAACAAAGCTTCTTCAAAGCACTGCCGCAAAGGGTGGCTGCGGAGAATGTCAGACTTCTTGTCAGTCTGCTTGCAAGACATCTTGCACGGTTGCAAACCAGGAATGCGAAAACAAGTAATTGTTGATCTTAAGCTAAGAGTCGCAAGACCTTAGCTTAATTTGTGTGAACTCGAAAGGAAGAGAAATAAATGATACACAAGTACTTTCTTAACGGTTTGTATATCGTACTTGATGTTAACAGTGGCGCCGTACATATCGTAGATGAGCTTGTGTATGACGTGCTGGATTATTACAAGGAAATGTCACCCGAGGATATAGCCCAAAAGCTTCCCAAATATTCAAAAGAGGAAATACTTGAATGCTGTGAAGAACTTGCCGAGCTTGAAAAAGACGGGCAGCTCTACAGCGAGGATATATACGAGCAGGTGGTTCCGAAAATAGAAAGAAGAAGTCCGGTAGTAAAGGCACTGTGCCTGCATATTGCGCACGACTGCAACCTTAAGTGCGAATACTGCTTTGCCGAAGAGGGTGAATACCACGGCAAAAGAGAGCTTATGAGCCTTGAGGTCGGCAAGAAAGCGATCGATTTTCTTATAAAGGCATCCGGAAAAAGAAAGAACCTTGAGGTAGACTTTTTCGGCGGAGAACCCCTTATGAATTTCGAGGTGGTAAAGGAAATAGTGAAATATGCCCGCTCGATAGAAAAAGAGCATGACAAAAATTTCCGCTTTACCGTTACCACCAACGGTATGCTCCTTAACGACAAAAATATGGAGTTTATCAACGAAAATATGCACAACGTCGTTTTGAGCATCGACGGCAGAAAAGAGGTTCACGACAGAATGAGACCCACCGCTTCGGGTAAGGGCTCATACGATATTGTTTTGCCCAAATTTAAGAAAATGGCGGAAAGCAGAAACCAGACCGATTACTATGTAAGAGGCACCTTCACACATTACAATCTTGACTTTGGCAAGGATATACTTTCCATGGCGGATAACGGCTTTAAGCAGATTTCCGTTGAGCCCGTGGTTGCGGATGAAAGCATGCCCTATGCCATAAAAGAAGAAGATCTGCCTCGCCTCTACGAAGAATACGAGGCTCTTGCCTCGGAAATGCTCAAAAGAAGAGGCACAGACAAGGACTTCAATTTCTTCCATTTTATGATAGATCTCACCGGCGGCCCCTGCCTTATGAAAAGACTTGTAGGCTGCGGCTCGGGCACGGAATATCTTGCCGTGGCCCCCTCGGGAGACCTCTACCCCTGCCATCAGTTTGTGGGCATGGAACAGTTTAAAATGGGAGATGTGGACAGCGGAGTTGTAAGAGACGACATAAGATGCGATTTTGAAAATTGCAATGTTTACAACAAACCCGTCTGCAAGGAATGCTGGGCAAAGAACTATTGCTCGGGCGGCTGTGTAGCCAATTCCTACAACACACACGGCGATCTTGTAACGCCGTACGAAACAGGCTGTAAGCTTCAAAAGAAGCGTATAGAGTGTGCCATAATGCTTAAGGCAACACAATCAGAGCAACAATAAAAAGGGAGGAACATTCAAAAATGAAAGCAAAGAGTGCTTTTGTTCTCTTGCTGATCATACTTGTAGGCTGCGGTCTTGCCGCACTGTCCTACTTTGGCGTAGGCCATGTACAATCAGCAAGCAGCCCGGAAAACTCTCAGTCGATAGAAATAGCTACCGACGAAAACGGAGAGTATGTGACCGAGCTGGCAACAGAGTATGTTACAGACACAGAAGGTGAAACCGTCACAAATGCCAACGGCGACCCCGAATCCGTGCTTGTTACGGAAGTGGTAAGCCAGGCTGTTACAAACGAAGCAGGCGAGGTTGAGACCGATGAAGACGGAAACGACAAAACAGAGATCGTTACAGACGATAAGGGTAACCCCTTAACAAGAAACGTTTCCACATACGTCATCTCTCAGGGTGATGCATCCACAGAGTCCACCACCGCAGGCCCCGGCTACGGCAGCTACAAAAACATAAAGCAGGGTCTTGACCTTAAAGGCGGTGTGTACATAGTTTACGAAGCCGATAAAGAAGCCCCCGCCGAAGAAGAAATGAACGCCGCCGTATCAATGCTCCAACAAAGAGTAACATACAGAGGCTATTACGATGCGGAAGTATCAAAAGAGGGTACAAACCGTATCAGAGTTGAGATCCCCGGTGTTGATGATGCGGCTGCGGCAGCTCAGGAAATAGGTTCCGCCGCAAAGCTTACATTCAGAGACGAGGAAAACAACATTCTTGTAGACGGTACAAACGTTAAAGATGCCAACAAGGCATACCAGAACAACCAGGTAGTTGTTACCCTTGCTTTCGACAGCGAAGGAACAAAGGCATTTGCCGATGCAACTCAGGCAAATATCAACAAGTCCATAGGCATATATATGGATGATATGCTTATATCATCTCCGAAAGTACAAAGTGCCATTACAGACGGTAATGCCGTTATCACAGGCGACTTTGATGCAAAAAGCGCCGAGGATCTTGCGGCAAAGATAAGAGCCGGTTCCCTTCCTTTTTCACTTAATATAATCAATTACAACCAAACAGGTGCAAGATTGGGTGCAAACTCCCTTTCAACCTCCGTTAAAGCAGGAATTATAGGTATTGCTCTTGTATTACTGTTCATGCTTGTAATGTACAGATTACCCGGCTTTGCAGCCGACCTTGCCCTTTGCATATATGTGGGCATAATAATGGTTCTTTTGAGCCTTTTCGGCATAACCCTCACCCTGCCGGGTGTTGCCGGTATCATACTTTCCGTGGGTATGGCGGTAGATGCAAACGTTATCATCTTTGAGAGAACAAAAGAAGAGATAAAGCTCGGAAAATCCGTTAAAACTGCTGTAAGAAACGGTTTTGCAAAGGCATTTTCCGCTATCTTCGACGGTAACATCACAACCATAATTTCCTGCTGCGTGCTTTTATGGCTCGGAACAGGTCCTATAAAGGGCTTCGCTCAAACACTTGCGCTCGGTATCATCGTATCCATGTTTACAGCCCTTGTTGTAACAAGAATTATTCTTTATTCATTTATAAACCTTGGTATTAAAAATCCCGTACTTTACGGCGGAAAGACAGGAGGCCCTAAGAATGCAGATAGTTAAAAGAAGAGGCATATATCTTGGTATTTCCTGCCTGATAATAATCGCCGGAATAGTTGCCATGATCATAAACGGCGCTTCGGGAAAAGGTCCTTTCAACTTTGATGTTGAATTTTTAGGAGGTACCTCCATCGAAATAGAGATCGGTCAGGATTTCAACAACGACGATATAACAAAGATCGTAGAGGAAAACTCTTCGGTTAAAAATCCTCAGGTGCAAAAAACAAATGACGGTCATTCCGTTGCTATAAAGACCACAAGCCTTACATCCGAGGAAAGAACGGCAATACAGAAAGCAATAAGTGAAAAATACGAAATAGGTGCGGAAAGATTTACCGTTCAGGATGTATCCGCAACCGTCAGCCACGATATGATAAGAGATTCCATAGTTTCCGTTGTGGTTGCTTGCGTGTGCATTCTTATCTATATAAGTATTCGTTTTAAAGACTTTGCCATGGGTGTAAGCTCCATTTTGGCACTTGTACATGATGCTCTTGTGGTTCTCGGTGCCTATGCCATATTCAGAACACCCATGAACAACTCTTTCATAGCGGCTGTTCTTACGGTTATCGGTTACTCAATAAACGCATCGATCGTTATTTTCGACCGTGTAAGAGAAAATCGTGCAAGAATAGGCAGAAACAATTTTGAAGAGCTTATAAATGCCAGCGTTAAGATGACTTTGACCCGTTCCCTCTTCACCTCCTTGACAACATTCTTTACGGTTGCTTGTCTTTGGGTCTTCGGTGTGGCTTCGGTAAAAGAATTCGTATTCCCCATTGCTGTAGGTATCGTTGCAGGTACATATTCATCCGTATTTGTTGCAGGTAACATTTGGTATATGCTTGCATCAAGTATGGCGGCAAAGAAGAACGCACAAAAGCTCGAAAAGCTTAACAACAAAAAGTCGGCTAAAGCATAAAAAGCCGTTAAGCGGATATCATAATAGGTATCCGCTTTTTTTATTGAAATCCCTTCCTCTTTATGATATTATATACAAACACTGTTTTTAAGGAAAGGAAAAGTATCAATGCAAAATGTAATAGAAGCAATATCCAAAATAAACGATTTTATCAACGGTCTTGTTTGGGGCTGGCCCGTCATCATCCTTATTTTGGGAACGGGAATACTTCTTACCGTAAAAACCGGATTTTTACAGGTAACACATTTCAAAGATTCGTTGAACTCCACAATTATTCCCGCATTAAAAGAGCTGAGTATAAAAAACAAGAAAAAAGACACCTTAAAGTCCGTTTCTCAGTTTGAAGCCTTTTCCACCGCCATATCGGGAACGGTGGGCACGGGAAATATCATCGGTGTCATTTCGGCAATACTTACCGGAGGCCCCGGTGCGGTGTTTTGGATGTGGATCTCGGCTTTTTTCGGCATGGTGACCAACTATTCCGAAAATGTTCTCGGTCTTTATTTCAGAAAAAAAGACGATCACGGAAATTTATCCGGCGGCTCCTTCTATTACATACGCTACGGCCTTAAAAACAAGGTACTTGCATACTGCGCCGCCATATTTTGTGTATTTGCGGCAATAGGTATGAGCGGTGTGCAAACAAACAAAATATCAAACACGGTTTACAGTGCTGCAATTTCCTTCAGTGGCGGTGAGGTATCCGATGTTGTAAAATTGGTTACGGGTATTGTTATAGCCGTGCTGACGGCACTTATTATCTTAGGCGGCATTCAGAGAATAGGAAAGGTCGCATCCATGCTTGTGCCCTCCATGTCCTTACTTTTTATTGTTATGTCTCTGTTTATTATACTTAAAAATATCACCCACCTACCTGCCGCATTTGTGCTCATCTTTTCGAAAGCATTCAATTTCAAAGCCGCGGGAGGCGGTATACTCGGCTATACCTTTTCAACCATAATCAAAAAGGGAATGGCAAGGGGTGTTTTCTCAAACGAAGCAGGTCTCGGCTCCTCCGTTATCGCTCACAGTGCCTCGGAAACAAGAGAGCCCGTAAAACAGGGTCTTTGGGGAATATTCGAAGTATTTTTTGACACCTTTGTAATTTGCACCCTTACTTCCCTTTCCTTTATATCCTCCTTCGACCTTACCGCCCTTTCCGCCACTGCCGACGATACGGCAATGAGCATGTCTCTTTTCTCCGAAAATTTCGGCAAATTGGGTGTTGGCGTGTTTTCTTTGATACTTCCTCTTTTTGCATTTACCACGGTAATAGCCTGGTCATACTACGGAGAAAAAGCCACTGAATTCTGCTTTAGCCATTTAAGCGAGAAGCACAAGAACTTGAGTGTTACAATCTTTAAAATAACATACATTGTACTTATCGCCTTTTCCGCAGTAATAAAAAGCGACCTTATATGGTCGATAAGCGACACCTTCAACGGTCTGATGGCAATACCCAACCTTATTTGTCTTGTTGCCCTGAGCGGTACGGTCGCAAAGATAACAAAGAACTATTTCAACCGAAAAAAAGGAATGGACGTTGAACCCATGCTCTCGGCATATCCCGACCTTAATGAGGAATTTAAAGCTCATACTTCGAAAAAAAATAGATAAATATGTAAAAAGGAGCAATATGTTTTCATTGCTCTTTTTTTGTGGACAAAAAAAGGGAGTCTGAGGCAGAAGGCAGAGAATTAGCCTTTGTGCAATTTAACGAAATTTCAATGTCATATCCATGTTAAAATCAGACCATTAAAGGAAGTAAAACATCGAAAGCAAGATTATTTCAAGGTTATAGAGTTGTGCAAAAACGCCAATAAAAATAACATTTTCATTACAAAAAAAGACAGCAGAGATTGACAAAAAAAAAACAAAGTTATAATAATACTCAGAGATGCTTCTCGCGTCCATTTCTCAGGGCGTGTCCTTCTATGACTCTTTGGGCTTTTTCTGCAGATTAGCCCTTAGCCCGAAACGGGTGAACCGCTTAGCCGGCATATAGTTCGAGTTAACGAAGTGTCTCTTTTGCAAACGCAGGGAGAGGGGTAACTCTCTCCCTTTATGTAGAGTTTGGCTGACTCTAAATCTATTTTACAGGAGGTAAAAAAATAAATGAGAAAATCATTTTTTAAGACTGTAGTGGCTACAGCTATAGTCGGTGCAAGCATGCTCATTAGCAGTATAGCAACGTGGGCAGCAACTACATCATCCGTGTATTATATTGAAAAATCAGCTGCAGAAAGTAGCGTGTTTAAGAGTACGGTCGCGTTAGAGGGCTCAAATTCCAATAGCACATCCGTAACGGCTGGTGTTGGAACATATATAACAAAAAACAGAACGGGTTCAATTAGCCCAACAATAACATTTAGTGTTCCCACATCTAAAAAGGGTGATTTTTATATTTACGCAATTTCTTCAGGAACTTCAAAACGAACCTTAACATTAACCGATGGAACAACTCCAAAAACCGAAGAAGTTAACAAAAAAGCGGACGGTTTCAAATTAGTTAGTTTTACTGATTTGGCATCTGGTTCATATTCATTAACAGCGAACGATAACATTCAAATTGCTCTTCTTGTATTAGATTTAACTGATACTGAAATTACATCAGATGAATACGTATGGGCAATTGATACCGAAAATTTACCCACAGGTATTGCAGCAAGCGAATTAAGTTTAACTCCTTCCGAGGATAAACAAAGTGCATCTCTAACATACAGTGGTTCTACAAAGGTTAAATCCACTACTTTCCCTACGAGTATTGCAAAAGATGATGATTGTGTGACAACAACCACCACAAATCTAAATGATACTTATAAAAAATATACTTATACTGTTACTGTACAAGAGTCTTGGTTTGATGATGCTCCTACATATACCGCAAGTGGTAATGTTTATGATTCCTCAACCGGAAATGCGGTAGCTGGATTGAGCATTGCTTCAAGTGCATCGGGTACAGGCAAAGTAACAACAGGTACAGGATTTGAAGTTACAGGTATACTTGGAGACACTACTTTAACATTTTCTGCTACAGGTTATCAATCAAAATCTGTTGAAGTAAAGGGAGAAACATCTGAAATAGTTGTTGATCTTATACCCAATAATATTGCTGATGGTACAACATCTTTTTCGGTTAACAAGATTTTCGCAAGAAATGGTTATGAAGCAACAGCAACCGATAATGTTGACAGTAATTTCAGTATTACTGTAAATAACTTTTCTGTAACAGGAAGTAGTGCAAAACTTCAATTGGTGGACAGCAATAACAATTCTGTAGAAAAAGATGGCTATATTGGTAGAATAAATCTTAACGGCGATAACGCAACAATAACATATACACCTACTACAAATGGTACACTTACTGTATATGCCATGACCGGAAACAATAGCGAATTAGATAGAAGTGTAGATATAAAGCAAGGAGACACAACTATCGCAAACTTCAAAACAAATGTTTCCGGAGGAATCGTTTCAAAAACCGTAAATGTTGAAAGTGGCAAAGCGTATACCATACAACGCGGTAAAAATGATAGTAATAAAACAAAAGCAGTTAATATTTACGCTGTTGATTTTACTACCGGTGCACATGTTCCCGAATTTGTTGGCACAACACCTACAACTAATACAAACGATTCACTTGGTTTAATTTACGGTGACGGTGAATATTATGTATACGCTCTTGTAAGTGGCACCAAGCTTAATGATTATAGTAGCATTAATATTTCTAATGGTACCAAATCTGTAACTATAAACGAAGTATATCAAAAAGTAGCATTTACTGAAGGAGAACTTGAAGTACCAAACACAAGCAATTATATGGCTATCGCTTATCTTGGAAATGAGTTCACCGAGACACCCGATATTTCAGGTTATACGGTTACATTTGTAGGTAGCAACGAAGAGTAATGGAGGTAATGCTAATTATGAAGAAACAATATAATTCTCCTGAGATTAAACTTACCGCTATTTCTCAGGAAAGTGTAATTTTATTAAGTGGTATAACAACTACTGTTCAAAGTAGTACAATAAAATCAAAGTACAATCTTAACAGCTAATAATTAAGAATAATAAAATCTGCAGATAGCAACCCCCGATCGACATCGGGGGTTTACTATTTCCTTAAAAAAATTTATTGCTATGTTTTATCCCAATAAATTCCGATAAATATCCAAAATGTTATTGAAAATTTCCTTCTGTTGTGGTATGATTAAGTTTAATAATTCTTAGAGAGGAGATAAACTTAATGGCATTTTATTATGACGAGCCTTCCCATACATTCAGTGAATATCTGCTTGTTCCCGGATATTCATCCGCAGAATGTACACCGGACAGAGTCTCACTTAAAACACCCGTAGTAAAGTACAAAAAGGGCGAGCAGCCCTCCCTATCAATGAATATTCCCCTTGTTTCGGCAATAATGCAATCCGTATCCGACGATAAGATGGCTATTGCCCTTGCAAAGGAAGGCGGTATATCCTTTATATACGGCTCACAGAGCCCCGAGCAGCAAGCAGAGATGGTAAAAAGGGTAAAAAGCTATAAAGCAGGCTTTGTTAAGAGCGATTCCAACATTCGCCCCGACCAGACCCTTGCCGACATTCTTGCCCTCAAAGAGAAAACAGGACACTCCACCGTTGCCGTAACAGAAGACGGCACAAGCGGCGGAAAACTGATAGGTATCGTTACAAGCAGAGATTACCGTGTTTCCCGTATGCCTAAGGATACAAAGGTATCCGAGTTTATGACTCCCATAGATAAGGTCATTTACGCTCCCGAAGGTACCACCTTAAAGGAAGCAAACAACATAATTTGGGATAACAAGCTTAATGCGCTTCCCATTCTCGATTCAAACCAAAGACTTGTTGCCTATGTTTTCCGTAAGGATTACGACTCACACAAGGAAAATCCCGACGAACTGCTCGACACTTCAAAAAGATATATCGTAGGTGCAGGTATAAACACAAGAGATTACGCTCAGAGAGTACCCGCCCTTGTTGAAGCGGGAGCCGATGTGCTTTGTATAGACTCCTCCGAGGGCTTTTCCGAGTGGCAGAAAATCACCATCGACTGGATAAGAGAACATTACGGCGACACCGTGAAAGTGGGTGCCGGAAATGTCGTTGACAGAGACGGTTTCAGATTTCTTGCACAGGCAGGAGCAGACTTCGTTAAAATAGGTATAGGCGGAGGCTCCATCTGTATAACAAGAGAAACAAAGGGTATCGGAAGAGGTCAGGCGACAGCCGTTATCGACGTGGCAAAGGCAAGAGATGAGTATTACGAAGAAACGGGTATATACGTTCCCATCTGTGCCGACGGCGGCATCGTACACGACTACCATATAACACTTGCCCTTGCAATGGGCTGTGATTTCTGTATGCTTGGCAGATACTTCTCACGTTTTGAGGAAAGTCCCTCAAACAAGGTAATTGTAAACGGTAATTACATGAAAGAATACTGGGGCGAGGGTTCCGCAAGAGCGCGCAACTGGCAGCGCTACGACTTAGGCGGAGCAAGAAAGCTCTCTTTTGAAGAGGGAGTTGACTCCTATGTTCCCTATGCAGGTTACCTCCACGATAACCTTGCAGTTACCCTTTCAAAAGTAAAACACACCATGTGTAACTGCGGTGCTTTGACAATTTCCGAGCTTCAGCAAAAAGCGAAAATAACTCTCGTATCCTCGGTAAGTATTGTAGAGGGCGGAGCTCACGACGTATTGCTCAAAGACCAATCCGCAATAACCAACAAATGATACAACTTAATCCGTCACACCCCATATATACGGCTAATGACTTTTACAAGGAGCTTTACGGCAAAAAGGCCGTAAAGCTCTCTTTTGATTGCGGCTTTACTTGTCCGAACAGAGACGG
>AUXO017565474.1_pt1 | contig 10064 bp, 14 predicted proteins | sample 768731 | NCBI WGS metagenome assembly AUXO01 (sample SAMN02715735, study PRJNA202380) | gut metagenome | biome: sheep rumen | host: Ovis aries | place: New Zealand: Palmerston North | reverse complement strand
ATAGCAGTCTCTTTGACACATTTTGTTAATAAGATCAAGTGATGTCTTCCCCTTTGTGAATGATGTTAAATCCTGAATAATTTTATCCTGAATTTTTTTCGATTGTTTAAAATTAATCTCAACATCAGGGAATGAGCCACCTTGCCAAGTTTGAACTGAATGAATCATATACTCAAGCGACTTAGTTCCTTTTCTCTTACCTGTTCCTGAGGAAAGTAAATATGCACCCATACTAGCACATAAACCTAAACCGACAGTATTTACTTTACAAGGTAATGTGTCAATTACGTCCTTAACCATAAATCCCTGAGAACATATTCCACCAGGAGAATTTATGTATAGATCAATATCTTTAGAAGGATCATTTGCGCTTAACCAAAGCAACTGCATTACAACGGAATTACATGATTCTTCGTTAATTTCATCTCCAAGATATATGATTCTATTCTCTAGTAATTTAGTAGGAATATCAAATGATTTTAAATTCCTACCTTCACGTTCAATAACTGATGGAATAAACATCACTTATCCTTCTTCTTTTTTGAATCGTACTTAGCAACATAAATCCTAGCAACATAAGGAGTTTCAGCGATCAGTTTCTCATATTCTCTTCGAGCAACTTTTCCTGCTTTTCCATCCTGTTTTGAGATTTCGTCGAGTTTAGAGAGTTTATTCCTAAGTGCAATAGCTTTCATGTTACGCTCTTTTTCTTCTCTTTTATAAGCTGCGATTGACATTTATATTCTCCTACTTAATTTTTCCAAGTTTCTTTTTGTTATTTTCGATATCTCTTTGTAGACGAGTAATCTTATTATTTTTAAGATTAATTTCGTCTTGGATTCGATTTGCTTTCTGATTGAAGAAATACTGAACAAAACGTCCACTTGAAAGAGCGCCGAGTGGTTTTACACTGTACTTCTTAGTATTAGAGAGTAAAAACTTAGCTAAAGAACATGCAAAACTCTCAAGTTCAACCTCTTCAGTACTGTCACTCTTGAATTTAATACCAACTAAATATTCATGTTTAACTCTCTGTAATCGATCTACTTCGAGCTCGAGCTTTGTAAGTTTAGCGGTGAGACTGTCAATATAAGTTTCTTTTGACTTAACCTTTGAAACCATTTTAATTCCTTATAATTAAAATTTAACACACGAATTAGAACAAGGTTAAAAATTCTAATCCACCCTTTTAATGAATATATTATATAATTTATTTACATGAAAATCAAGAACCTTTTTCTTTATTTTTACTATTTTTTAAAATAAGAATAATAGCAAAAATTAGTAATCCAACTCCTACAATAGTAACTGTCAGAGAAATTAGGTCATTGAGAAAGACTAAAAGCAAACCAATAATTCCTGCATACAAAATCTTTATTTGAACACTCGCCTCTTTGAATTTTTCAATTCCTTTCTTCAAAAACACTTTGATTTTCTCGCAAAAACTAACCTTCATTTCCTCTGGTAAAACTGACTTAGTAAGACTAGATTCTACATCGACTTTATTTTTAAAAAAATTAAGCATCCTTATCATCTCCGAAAACAAATTTTACAGAATCCTTAGGTTCATTAGATACACTAGGTTCATTAGATCTATTCTTTTCTTTCTTCTGTTTCTCTAAACATTTCTTTGACTTATTTATATTCTTTAGAACATCCTGTAAAGTAAAAATCATTTCATATGCAACAAAAAGAACGACTCGAAAAATACTATCACGATCCGTTACCAAAAAATCATCTTCTAATTCACAAATCTTAATAAGATCATTAGAGTCATATCCTAGGTCGTGTAAAAATTCATTGATATCTTTTCTGTATGTATTGAAGAATTCTATAACTTGATATCCACTTCTTAGACCGTTGATATCAATCATACATGAAGGTCTATTCTTTTTAATCTCAGCATTATTAACTAAATCAGCAATATCATCAAATGTGATATTCATAAAGTCGATTTTCTTTTTTACAAGATATTCATCTAGAAGACTTCCAAATATTTTATCGAAGACAACATGATGTCTAATAGTATCAACAAAAGATACAGGATCTTCCTTTAACTTCCTATATAAATCCTTCAAGTACTCTTCCATTTAAATCTCCTAATCCTCAGCGTAAGCATTTCTCAAACGATTTAATTCAGAATCAGATATAAATTCTAGATATTCTCTTGCTCTTTCTAAAGAACACTTATAATATTTAGATATATACTCTAAATCCTTTTCTTCTTTTTCACTTGATCCTTTTGGATATGGAATAAATTTAACTTTTTGTTTTAAAGTATACTTATTATAATTCTTAATAGTATAGAATTGATTAACAATTGGAATATCAGAAAATCTATTGAAAATATTCGCTAATTGCAAAAAATAAGGAGATCCTGATAGCCAGCGACAAAAGACATACGATGGAATCTCATTAATCTCGTTTTCTGATGGCTCTTCATTTTTTAATGTAGACGTAATTGTTTTAAATATATTACTCACTCTAAACAGCCTTAAATTCAATTGGAGAAATAGCTTCTACAGCACATACTTCCAAACATAATCCGCAGTCAGGATATCCTCCTGCAGAATTACATAACTCTTGATCAATATAGTAATCACCATTCTGATCAACCTTAATAGCATCTACAGGACACTCATCTTTACAAGCATCGCACTGTAAACAATCTTCGTTATTAATTTTGCAAATCATTTAATTTCCTTTAAAATTAATGTTTAAATTAGCACTTTTACAAATCTTTATACTCTTATCATAGAATTTTAATTTTAAATTAATATATTGTAAATCATTTTTACAATTTAATAAAGAAAAATCAAGACTTTCTTTAAATGAAATTCCATAACTAACCATATAAGAGCATATATCTGATATTACTGATGAATTTACTTCATTTACTAAATTATTTTCAAAGGAATCAACTTGCTCAATCTTATATTTTGCTAATCTATCAAAAATTTCAAGAATTTTCTCAGGAAACTTATCATTAAATTTCTTAATTAGGTTAAACACTTTTAATTTATTCTTTAATTTTCTTCTATCATCAGGAAGATATTTCTCATCAAATTGAGAACTATCAAGAAATTCCTCGATATCAAATTCAGAGACATAAACATCATCAGGATATGCTTCTATACCTTTTTTAACAATATTATTAATTGTACTCATTAATTTATATGCATCTAAATTCATTCTTTATCCTCTGCTACTAGCTCATTTTTAGCGTATTCTGAGATTGATTTAGCACGAATTTTTGTACCTTCTGGAGTATATATTTGTTCTAATTTTGTTTCTTGTATTTTGTTTTCTTCTGTTTCTGATTGTTTTAAAATTTTTATTTCAATAAAAACAACTAATGCTACCAAAATGATATCAATTAAAATTATAGCAATTCCAATCCTTAGAAGTTTAGAGAACTCCATTTTGCAAAACCTCTTATAAATATATTATAAATTATAGGGTATTTTCATCGAAAAATCAAGAACTTTTTAAAAAATGTTAGTTTATAAAGAAATAATCATTAATAAAATCAAAGAATTAAAAGAAAAAACTATTGAGAAACTTAGTACTTTTGTCTCTACGGATTCATCAAGTTCATCAGGATCTTCAAGCTCTTCTAGTCAATCAGGTTCATCAAGTCAACAAAATGTACAAACGATTGAAAGTGAGAGTATAGGAATTACACCTAATCTAAAACTCTCTGAAGATCCTACAAATACAATAAATCAATATTTTGAAGATTTTATTAATGTATTTAATCAATACACAAATAGAGGAAATTCAGAAGAATTAGGAAAAGCAATTAAAGAAGTCTTAAGATTTAGCTATGGTGCTATTTATGCTCGGAGAGTTAGATATGAAAAAGATGTCGATTTCAACCTTCCTGATTTTATTTCATCATATAAGAAATTAGACTCTTTATTCTTTGACATGAAAAAGATTAAAAATATTGATCCTGAGGAATTTCTTTCTAAAACTAAATTTAAGACAGTTACAACGACTTCTTCAACTGGTAGTGGATCGCCTAGCTCTTCAAGTTCTTCAAGTTCTTCACAATCAAAAACAACTTTCCTTGGAAATCAGTATATTGATCAATGGAAAAATGAAATTACTTCAATGCAAGCTCTTGAAATTGAAAAATTAACAGAAATCTCTGATTGGCTGAGGAATGACTCAGATGGTGATTTCTACCTTAAAGTTCAATTTGAAGATTTAGGAAAAATAGCATATAGTCCAACAAAAGAAGAGATTATGAATGCTATGTATATAGACACAAATCTTTTAGTAATAATAGACTATTTTAAAATAAATACCTTCATTCCATCCTCTTATTCTGAAGAAGATATAAGAAGGTATTGTAATAGATATTTTCTCTAGATTACCAGTCTTCTAGAATTTCTGTCTGTCTATGAAGATCATATCCCATACTTGCGCACATTAATTGTAGAGGTGACAGGAAACTCTTTTCGAACATTACATCATAATCGACATATTTTCTAAGATACTTCTCAGCGAACTTACCATCTAAATATGCACATGCATCTGAATTAAACGGATTTGGTTCAGTAAGTCTAATATACTTGAATTTGTTACTAGGTTCTATCTCAGAGAATTCTGTTTGTAAATTATTACTTCTTATGTAATTGTTATATACTATAGCACTACGACTCAATAGAGGTACACCTTTATCGTTAAGATTGTAATCTAATCTATTCGCTGCTCCGACTTGAGATATATCAACTAAAGGTAGGTTCATATACTCTTCCTTAACTGTATCAACCCAAGTCTTCAGACTCTTCTCATCCTTGTCAAATAATATACCTGTAGCGTAATTCAGTTTCTCTTTAACCCACTTAGCTGTTGTACTTCTAGCGATTTCTAGACCCATCACCTTAATATGAGGATTCTCAACAGGAAATCTTGTACCTTCATCTTCGAGAACTCTAGCCAGATACTTCTTCTTAGCACACCAAATTGCCTTATCAGCAACTAACTCTTTCTTTGCTTGAATCCTTGATCTATCATATGCATTTAAATCATAGACAGCATCATCAATACTCTTATCAATAGCTGGTTGGATTACTTTATCAAATATTTGATCTACAAAATCTACACAATCGTCTATACTAGCATCTGGATGTTTTGTCTTGAACCTGTTTACAAATGGTTCAACTTGAAAATAGCCCGAATCAGTATCATTGTAGATAGCATACGGATTTTCAGATGGTAATATTTTCTGAAGAGCGCCCTCAATATATGATGTAGTCTTCTGAATAAAGTATCTTCCATTAGCTGTAATACTAGCTGCAAAATCAGGGTTAAACAGTGGGAAGAACTTATTCGCTGTAGCACCATATAAAGAGTTAATAAGAACCTTCTTAGTTAACTGCTCAGTGTTCATATTATCAACTCCGTCTAATGCTTGTCGATGGAGTTTTAAAAGTTCATCATTACTTAAGTTCTTCAGATCACTCTCTGTATATTCTAATACATCTTTCATTAGTTGTCTACCTTTATTCCTCTTTCAGCTAAAATTTTTCCAATAAGAACAGCTTGCTGTTCATATTTGAACTTCTTCTTCTTATCTTTTTTACGTCCGTCATAAATCTCATTCACTAATCTAGGAAGAATACCTAACTCTCTCTTATAGCAAGCTCCATTTACCGATAATGCTAAGTTATACTTCTGAAGTAAAGGCGTTATTTCTTCTATTATCTTATGATCGAGCTTAAGTCGTTCTTGTTCATTCTGATTATTAAAGTATTTAAGTACATACTCTCTTAAATCAGGTGGTAATTTAGCTTTAGGTACAAATGTCTCAGGACTCATATTAAATCCAGCAATACTTAATTGTGGATACATCGAGTTATAATCAAAATTTGTTACCCAATTATGTTTTCCCTTAACTGGCTCAGCAACAAATCCTCCTGAATATGGAACATCATCATATAACTCTACCTTAGGCATCACTTTATTTTCATAAAACGCTACATTAGCTATATACTGACTCCAAGGACGAACTGTTCCCATCGTATCTCGAATTAAAACACCCATCATCTGAGAGATGTTCATCATCATCTTAGTTAGTGATAACTTCTCATCGATTTTCTTCAAAAGGTTGCTATCTTGAATACCGTAATATACAAATTGGAAATTAATGTTATATATTAACTTCTTCTCGTTTTCTTTATACTCGTTCGATTCAGAATCATGATTAGCTTTAAACTGGTTTCTCTTAATCATTCCTTGACGAATTTCTTCTCGAATTCTATCCTCGTAAGGTTGATCCTGAATTACGTATAAATCGCCTGTATAGAATGAGTCAAATGTAGGAAATTCATTATGTTCAACCTTCTGATCGTGAACTTCTACTTTAGCTATGTTATCTAGTGAATAACTAGAGACTGGACTATGATTGAATTTCTTATATATATCCATCAAGTCCATAAATATATGTCCGTTAGACTCTATTCGATACTTAACTGAAAAATCATCATCACCTATTTTCTGCAACTCTATATTACCATAATTAGATAGTCGATTTACATCTAATCCTAATTTCTTAATTCTATTATATAAGTACGGGAAATCGAATCCTTCACCATTCCATGCATATATAATCAAAGGATCCACTTTCTGAAAGATTCTTAAGAATGTATCTAACATATCAACTTCAGAAACAAAATACATATATTTTACATTTGTTTCTAATTTATAATCTGGTTCAGGTTTCCATTCTCTTAGACCAAGAACAAATTCAACATTAGTAACAGAATCTAACCACTGAATTAGAGTAATCTGTTCTGGAGCATTTGCTGGATCTGGTTTTCCTGTAGCTCTAGTTTCAATATCAAGATAAGCTATTCTAGGTTTAGGATTATATCCTGCCTTTCTCCAATATTTCTCTCTAATATTAAGATAAATTGGTTTAGTTACACCATCCTTATCCTTTGCGTCTTTAGAACGACCTAACATCCTTTTATATCTTTTTCCATCACCACGAATATTCTCATAAAGACCATCATGAATTTCTTCAAAATATTCGTAATGAGATGGTATTTCTCTACTAAATGACTTCTTTAAATCCGTATTATAATATCTTTCGTAATACTTAAAATCATTCATCCAAGAGGTTTCAAAAAGCTCAGTCATTTCATATCTCCTTTTCTATATTATATAACAATTATATAAAAAAATCAAGGCTTTAAGCCTTGATTTTGATGTTACTAAAGACCAATCTTTTTAGTTCGTTTAGCATTATATAATTTAGAAATTTCTGATTCTTTAAGATACGTCATTGTAGCTCGAGCTTTAGTGATTTTCTTATTTAATCTCTTTGAAATTTCAGATCCTATATCAGCTGAGAGAATACTTGTACTATCTTTATATATTTCATTAAACTCTTTTTCATCAAGATTATTCTCTTTCCAAATTTCAATAGCCTCTGATTTAAGAAGTTTTCTTAATTCAAGAATATCAAACAATCTTCCCTTTCTAAGTAATGCTTTATCAATATTTTCATATGGTTGATTAGTAGTGATGATAAATTTAGTTTTATTCTTAACAATTCCATCAGTAAACGATAAGAATTGATTCAAAAATGCATTTTTCTTACTATCATCTTCAGTTATAACTTCTGCATCTCTCTTTGTCAACATATAATCTAAATCATCAATAATTACTAAACTGTAATTATATTCTCCGGATCCTAAATCAGACCAGAATGAATCTCTAGTCAGAACATCAACAGACTTAACATATGCTACATGAATAAAATTATCTTCATTTTTACTGAGGTTATCTATCACTTTATCAGGGTTCTTAAAAGCGTATTTTAGAGCTAAAGATGCTAATTTTGATTTTCCTAAACCACTCTCACCAACAAGTAAAAGAATATTCTCCTGTCCAGTAAAGAATTGCTCAAACATTAAATCAATATCAATATATGGATAGTATAATTTACTAATGCTTTCTATATTCTTTTTAGAAATTTCTTTATTATTACAGAATATACGTCCGCCATCCAAGTAAAACTCATGTTTCTCAATTCTAGTTAAATTGCTATCTGAAGTAGTATTTTCTTTATAGATATTCCATGTAATGATTAAATCATCATCATTTTTACAATACCAACTAGCATTTACTTCATCTTCACCTGAATTAATTGCAACATATACTCTAATTCTAGGATTCTGAAGTCTTATTACACCTGAACCACCATCGAGATAATTATATTCTTTAATCTCACCAAACTCTTCGCGAATTGAATCTAGAAAATTATTATATTCCTTTTTATTCGCAAATTTTGCACTTTCAACTCTCTTGACAAATCCTTCAGAATAGTTGATAAGATTATCAACAGCCTCATCTGGTGAAATACTCATTCCATCTATATCAACGATATCATGGTCAATATTTAAATTGATACCAACAGGAATTTTTGAAAAATCCATTATTTATCCTTTTTTCTAATGATTCTAAAAATATAACCAACAACAGTACCAATTGAAAATGAAAGTTCAAAAGGCCATAAGAAAATTAATGAATATGAACTATATTTAATATTTGGTTTCATTGTTAATCCTTCACAGAAACAATCGAGGATAAAAACAGCAATTCCAATTGCAAGATATAATACAAGATAATATAAAAGACTTTCCAATTTTACTCCTTAACTAAAGAAATTAGTTCAGTTAAACAAGCAGCTAAATTCAAGTTCTTATCACGAACAGAAACGTCCATTTCTTGATATTTAGCGAGAATAACAACTACATTTGGATAATTTTCAGGTTTAAAATATTTTGATGCATTATGATATAAGTACACATACATTGAACTTGGATTATTTAGCTTATTTATTTCTCTAACCATCTCTTGATATGTCTGAATCTTTACTAAACTCATAATATTCTCAAAAGAATCAAGATTATCAAGAAGACTCTGTTCAACAGTTAACTTTCCATCTTTACTAAATCTCTGAAGAGCATTAACCATAGAACGAATTCTAGGATAATAAGTATTTATAATATTAGCTATATCTTTCTTTTCATATTGTACTTTTTCATTATCTAGAATACTACACAATCTTAGATAGATTGGTTTAATCATTTCCTTCTTATCAAATGTCATAAAGTCATAATTTTCTAATCTATCTAACAAAGGATCAATAATTCTATCTTTGTAATTTCCTGTAAATATAAATCTGCAGTTTTGACTAAATTCATCTAGGAATGATCTGAACGAAGTTTGCGTATCTCTGGTTAGATTATCGCAATTGTGAGTTATTATTCCGTTTTTAGTAATAAATGTATGGTTGTTATGAACAGTTAGATTAATTACTCTTCCTCTTTTTATCTTTTTAATACTTTTAATCTTTATATCTAAAATTATTTCAACAGATTTTTTGTTTCTAATCTTGACGTCATCTTCCGAACTTAATCCATCATTAATAGATTTTGAGATTAATTTACCATTATCTTCTACAATAAATGGGTGATTAGATGTTACCAAAATTTTCCTTCCATCTTCTAACTCAACTTCATAAATATCATCTTCATGATCAGAAACGACTTCACATGTATCATCCTCAATCTTACCAGTTTCTAGATTTAATGACTTACACTGATAAATTTTATTCTTCTCAAGATCTTTTAATTTCGTAGGAGTTTCTGCATTGTCTTTAACAAGAATAACTTCTTCATTCTCATCAAGACACTCATCCATTACGACAATCTTATAATTATCATCGAAGCTAGCACTTGAAGCAAAATTCATAATTTTACCTCTAAGAACATCAATACCTTTCTCCAGAGAAGCATTAATGAAAAGAGCCTGACAACCAGTTTCTTTAATAATAGCATTTGCTAAACTTGACTTTCCTAAACCAGGATCATTTGACCATAATCCTATATTAGGAAGATTACCACTCTCTAAATAGCTCTTTAACCTACTCTTAACAGTATCAGGAAGAACCATATCATCAAGTGTCTGAGGTCTATATCTTTCCTGCCAAACTGATTTATTACTATCAAACTTCATTTTCTAATATTCCTAAATACATTCCT
>AUXO015691310.1_pt1 | contig 10064 bp, 13 predicted proteins | sample 768731 | NCBI WGS metagenome assembly AUXO01 (sample SAMN02715735, study PRJNA202380) | gut metagenome | biome: sheep rumen | host: Ovis aries | place: New Zealand: Palmerston North | reverse complement strand
GAACGGCTCGACCGGATGGCATCGAAGCAGCGCGTAATCCTGGTTTACGACGATGTGAAAAAGGCCGACCGTTACGTCGAGGTTGTCCAGGATGAAACGGAGTTTTGACAGATGCCCGGGGCAAAACGCTCCGGGCATCATCGTTTTCTACACCCCTGAAAAATTTTCATACCCCCTTGAAAAATTTTCGCACAAAAATAAAGATAAAATAAAGATAAAACTCTCTCCCGTTATACGCGCGCGCGAGTGTTTTCGTTTTCGGCGTTTTTAGGCGTTTAATGGCACGAAAAAAAGGGGCTGCGTATTTCCTTGTAAAATGCGAGAAACTATGCAGAAACGAAAAATAGCGATGTTTGCAGGCAAGCAGGACCACCGCGCCAGAATCAACGGTGTGCCCGTGATGAACGCCACCATCGAAGACGGGGACGGGATTATCCGCGTTTCCCTTGTTGACTGGCCGGCCGTCGAGTCCGATTTCCTGACCTTCCACAAAGACGCGAAGAAAGAAGCCCCCGCCCCTGGTTCCACGTACAAAGTCGTGGACGAGGAAAAGCACATTATCCGTGGCGTCGTGATGCGCGCCGATTTCCCTATCTACCGTTACGACGAACAGAACGGTGAATATTTCATCGTGTTCACGAAAGAAGTGATCCGTGAACTTGCCCAAAAGTACCTGGCGGAGGGCCGTGCCAATAACGTGAACGTTATGCACCTGGCCGGCTCCGACGTTGAGGGCGTGGAGATGGTGCAGTTTTTCATCAAGGACACCGCCGCCGGCGTGAACCCTGCCGGCTTCGAGGTTATCGAGGACGGCTCCCTCTTCGCGGAGTATCATGTGACGAACGAGGAGATTTGGCAGGCGTGCAAGGACGGGGAGTATCGCGGCTTCTCGATTGAGATTTTTAACGGGATGGTCCCTGCCCCGGAGGGGGATTTCTCCGCACAACTCGAGAGACTTATCACCAACTCAAAAGAAGATATGAAAAAGAAAGCACAAACCCTGAAAGCTGCCGCCGCAAAGATTGCGCAGCAGTACAAGTCCATCAGCACCGACAAGGGCGTCCTGGAGTGGGACGGCGAAGAGGATGCTGTCGTAGGTACGAAGGTGTACACCCCCGGTGAAGGTGACGAGGAGCGCAAGCCCGCCGCCGACGGAGACTACACCGACTCCGAGACCGGCACCGTGTTCACCGTCGCCGATGGCGCTATCACGAAGATTGTCACCAAAGAGGAGACCGAAGACCTCAACGCCCAGGTTGCGGAGATGTCCGCCGAAATCGAAGGCGTGGAAGATGTCGTCGAGACCCTTATCGGCATCGTCAACGAGATGCGCGCCGAAATCAAGGCCTATAAGAAGGCCCCCGCCGGCGACTCCGCTCACAAGCGTTTCACCGGAGAAAAGAAGGACGGTGCAGCCGTCACCGGTTACGCCCGCCTGCGTGCCATGCTGGGCAAATAACCCACGCACACACAACCAGACGAAACTATCAACCTAAATTTTTACAACTATGCCCGAAGACATGAACATCATCGTTTCCAGTCTGCCCGAATATGTAGAGCAGAACCGGGACACCGTTCTGCGTGCTGTTGTCCTTGGTGGAACGACCATTAAGCACATGGTTCCGCAGACCGGCATCAAAACCAAGGCCGCCATCAACTACCTGGACGTCGACCCCAAATTCCAGGACGGCCGCCAGTGCAAGTTTACCCCGCAGGAAGGCGGCGTAGAGCTCACACAGCGCGAAATCGAAACCGGCATTATCAAGGTGGAACTTGAAATCTGCCCTGATACCCTCCTGGGTAAATACGCCGAGTTCCTTGTCCGTATTGACGCAAACGAGCAGGACTTCCCGTTCGAGCGCTTCATCATGGAGGACATTGTCGCCAAAATCAACTACAAACTCGAAAAGGCCATCTGGCAGGGTGACAAAACCAGCGCCGACGGAGACCTCAACAAGTTCAACGGCCTCCTGAAACTGGCCGCCGAAGAGCAGGAAACCGTCACCGTGGAATTTGCCGCTGGCGCTTCCGCCTGGGACAAGATCAAGGCTGTAATTCTCGCCCTTCCCGACGAGGCCCTCGACGCCGGCAAGACCGCTGTCTTTGTTGGTACCGATATTTTCCGCAACTTCATGCTGGAAGTCGTTGAGAAGAACTTCTACCACTACAGCGGAGCCCAGAACGAAGCCCCTAAGGAGTTCGTTTTCCCCGGCACCGACACCGTGGTCGTTTCCACCCCTGGCCTGTCCCGCACCGGCATCGTTTACGGCACCTACGAGCGCAACCTGTACTACGGCTGCGACATGATGGACGCAAAGGAGGAGGTGAAGGTGATTTGGGATGAGAAGGACGGAGTCTTTGCCGTTAAAGTCAAGTGGAACTCCGGCGTACAGACCGCTTTCCCCGACCTGGTTGTCGTGGGTGGTCCTGCCGCTGCCCCGTCCCCCGTTACCATCACCGGCGCGGCTTCCGTAGCCGTGACCAACGGCGCCGGCTCTAACGACCGCACCTACGCCACCTCCGACGGTTCTAACATCGTGGCCGCCGTCCAGGGTGAAGCCGCCTGGCTGTCCGTCTCCGTCGCCGATAACGGCAAGACCGTGACCTTTACCCGTGAGGCAAACGAAGGCGCCGAGCGCTCCGCCACTGTGAAACTCACCACCGCCACCGGTGGAGAAAAGACCGTGACCGTAACCCAGGCCGCCGCTGCCTAACACGCAGGCCGCCGCTGCCTAACCTAAACCAACCCGGGCGGGTCTAGTGTAAAGCGAAAGCCCGCCCTATTTTCTAACGCCTAAAAATTCAAAGATATGCCTGGATGCAACCAAAGTTTGACCGGAATCGCAAAGGATTGCGCCCCTAACATGGGCGGAATCAAGCGGCTCCTCCTGGCCCTTTTCGCCGCCGTCACGGCTACCGTTGACGCAGTGAGCGGGAAGATCACGGCCATCTCTATCGCCGAGGGTGCAGACAAATTCAAAGAGTTTGCCCTGCCGAAAGGCGTTGCAAGCCTCGCCAGCACGCTCAACACCGGCGCGGAGAACGGGACGAACTTCGTTACCAACGTTCTCACCCTGGCCTTTAACCGCCAGGACACTGCAAAGCGGATGGCTGTGTCTGCCCTGGCCGTTTCCGAATGTGTAGCCATCGTTGAAGACAACAACGGGAAGTTCTGGTACATCGGCCTCGACGAGCCGCTGACCGCTACCGGCGGAGACAGTGGCTCCGGCACCGCGAAGACCGACCGCAACGGCTACGGCATCAACCTCCAGAGCGAGGAACTGTCCTACCCGTATGAGATTCAAACCGGCGAGGGCGGTGTGGATATTTCCGCACTCGTCGACTAAAAAACGCTCTTTCGAGTTTCTTGTTTTCATTGTGAATTTGTTCTTTTTTGTGGAAGGGCCCCGCTGCGAAGCGCGGCCCTTTTTCATTGGCACAAAAACGGCCAAAATGCTATTTCCATGTAAAGACTTGACAAGATGCTGTATTTGCAAATTCAAGACCTGGAGCAAACGCTTTTCATTCCGCGCTCCGTCGATCCGGACGGAGGCCGCGAGAATTTGACGCTGCGCCTCCGTCGCGGAGGGGTGGAGAAGACCTTCCCCGGGCTTGCCGATTTGAATTTGAACAGCCGCTACTATGTTATCAACATCGAGGGCGCTGCCGACCTTGTTACGGGCGAGTATGACTACCTCCTGGAGACGGAGACCGGCGACGTTTTGAGCGAGGGGATAGTGACAGCAGGGGACTACGTTCGCGAGGTGAAGGACGTGCCCGGCCAAAGAAAAATAATTGAGTATGGAAACTAACGAGAATAAACCCGTCCAGCCCGTCCAGGTGGTCGCGACCTTTGCCGCCATCGACAAGGTGCTCACGTCTAACGTCGTGAAGCCTGATGAGGTGAAGGCCCCCGGCCGCAACTACGTGAATTGGGGCAAAAATAACGACTATCCGGAGTATTTGCGAAACCTGCGCCGCAACGCCGCGACGCTGAAAAGCATCATATCCGGCTGCCGTGACTATGCCGTCGGCGACAAGATAGAATGCCGTCTTCCCTACATGGGCAAATGGATGAACCGGGAGAAGAAAACGGCCCGCGACGTGTTCGGAAACCTTTGGATGGATTTGTTCACCTACGGCGGATTTGCCTTCGAGGTTATCCGCAGCGCGGCCGGCGAGGTGGTGGAGATATATTACATCGACTTCCGTTTCCTGCGGACAAACGAGGAGAGGACTGTCTTTTGGTATTCCGAAGATTGGCACCGCCGTTTCGGCAAGAAAAAAGACCTTGTTCTGCCCAGATTCGATCCGGATGCGCTGGAGGTGAAGGAAAGCATCGTCTACTACTCAAACACGGATTCGCAGACCTACCCGGAGAGCCCGTTCGAGGCCGCTGTGCTGGCCGCTGAACTGGAGCGGAGCATCGATGAGTATCACTGGAACAGTATGAACAACGGCTTCACGGGTTCCTACATCGTGAACATGAACAACGGCGTCCCGTCCGACGAGGTGCGCAATGAGATAGAGAAGGACTTTAACCAGAAGTTCTCCGGATACAAAAACGCCGGCCGTATCATGTTCTCCTGGAACATGGACCGCGACCACATGGCGACCCTCCAGGAGATGAAGAGCACCGACTTCGCCGACAAGTACGACGCCCTGGCGAAACGTGCCCGGCAGCAACTTTTCACGGCCTACCGCGCAAACCCTAACCTTTTCGGCATCCCGACCGAAAACCTGGGCTTTTCTTCGGAAGAGTACGAGAGCGCCTTCAAACTGTTCAACCGGACCGTGATCCAGCCGGCCCAGCAGCGATTGATAGAGGCTGTAACAGGCGTGTACGACGCCGATATCAAGATAGTGCCGTTCACCCTTGCCGGCGCCGGCGAGGATACCGAAACCGCACAAAACAAAGGGGAGGAGTAAAGCATGGAAACCATTCTGCTAACGAGTGAGAAGCGGGTAAAGGAACTTGCCTTTATCAAAGACAACGTCGCTAGTGAGTATATCCTGGCGGCTATTGTGGAAGCCCAGGAAACCCGGCTAAAATCGGTTATAGGCCCCGCTCTGCTCAAAAAGGTAAAATCCATCATTAAAGAGGGGACGATTGAACAGAGCGAAAATGAGGCGTATTGGGAACTGGTGGAGGCGGCCCAGTATTATTTGGCATACACCGCCATAACGGAACTGACCTTTAAGACCACCTTCAAGGTAACGAACTTCGGAGTCGTAACGACGAACGACGAAAACCTACAGGTTCCAACGTTCGGGGACATCGTGAAGATTCGAGACTACTATCAGGCGAAGGCCGACTACTATTGCATCGAACTGCAGAAGTATTGCCTTGACAACCGCGCCGCCCTTCCGGAACTGTCCGAAAACGTTTGCAGCAAGATTCACGCGAATCTGTACAGCGCCGCGTCCTGTGGTATTTGGCTGGGCGGTCCCCGTGGAAAGGGCCCGACCCGGAGCGATGAAAGATATAAAATTGTGAAATAATGACGCTTTTACAACTAATACGCCTTGTTGAGTTTGTGGCCCTGAAACAGCCGGCCGTGAAGACCGTCGTGGAAAGCGACGTCTTCCGCCTCAACGCCCTGCCAAACGCGAAATACGGCGTTTTTGCATGGCTCCAGGGGACGCACCAGGCAGACGTGAACGAGAGTCTCCAGACCTTCGCCTTTACGTTTTTCTACGTGGACCGGCTCCGCACCGACGGGAAGAACGAAATCGAGGTGCAGAGCGTCGGCTGCGAGACCCTGCAAAACATTTTGCGGGTGCTTTCGGAGGAGTACGGCGTCGAGGTTGAGGAGTACACCCTGACGAACTTTAACCAGCGCTTTACGGACGTTTGCGCCGGCACCTTCGCCTCCGTCCGTCTGGCCGTTCCGGTAACCTCCGGTTGTCCCGAAGACCTGGGCGACTTCAACCTCGATTTTTCGGACGATTTTTGGGTTAGCATTTTATAAAAATTCGATACTATGACACGCGAAGAGATTGAACAGATTATCAAGAAGAACATCCGCACGAACGGCCGGGGGGAGATCACCGCCCGCGTTATGGCGGGGGTGCTTGAGTCCTTTGTAACCTATACGGATTCCCAGACGGCCGCCTTCCAGGCACTTTGCGAGGCCCTGGCCGATTCTTTCTCCGCCCTGGTGGAAGAAATGGAAGGAAAATTCGAGAGCAAGGCGGATGCTTTGGAGGCTGCCATGGAGGCCTTTTGCACGGACCTTTTGGAAAACCACTTTATCCCCTGGGCCGAGGGTTTGGCCGGGTCCCTTTCTGACAAGATGGACCTCACCAAGGCGGCTGCGGAGGCAGCGAAGACCGCCGCGGACGGGGCTAAGGCCTCCTCTGACCTTGCGAAAGAGTATGCACAAAGCGCAGACAGGAACGCCTTTGAAGCAAAAAATAATTCCCTCAACGCAAAGATTTCCGCCGATATAGCAGCCACTCACAGCCTACAAACGAAGGAAAAAATCGCGGCTGTTGAGGATGACGTGACGGAGGCCCTGAACATCATCAGGGAGGGGAACCAGGATGCCCCGGCCGTGCATGTGCGTGGAATTCTTGAAGACACGACGCCGGTCTATAACATTTTAGATTGGATTGCAGACCCGGCCGGGACTTTGTTTTTGTATCCGGATGATTACGCCCTGGCCCTGGCCGATGAAACGGAATATATTTACAACGGACAAACGTATATTGGCATTGTTGCGTATGCCGCCGCCAAAGGGTGGAATATTGCAGAAAATGAATAACTATGGGAAAGATTCAAAACGAACTTTTGGCCCTCAATAGCGCAAAGCACGCTATCCGTCAGGCTATAAATGAGAAGGGAGGAGGCCCCCTGGGAACGGGAGCCCCTCTCTCCGCGTACCCTGGCGCTATAGCCGCCATCCCTACCGGTGGAGGCTCCACGGAGAAGACCGTCGTCTTTTACGACTACGACGGCACCGTCCTCCATGAGTTCACCGCGGAGGAGTTCCTGGCCCTGGAGGCGTTGCCGGCGAACCCCGACCGCACGGCCGAGGGACTTGTTGCGGAGGGATGGAACTGGGACCTCGCGACGGCGAAGGCCTACGTGGAAAAATACGGGCTGCTGAACGTGGGACAGACATATCACCCGGCAGACGGAAAACTCCATATTTTTGTCGAGATTTCTGCAAGTCTGGATTTTTCCTTTGGCAACATCTCCGGAGAAGTGGATTGGGGAGACGGCTCAGCCGTTGAGACGGTCGCCGGCGGAGGCTCTCACACCTACGCGAGGCGAGGAGATTACGAGATTAAAATTTCGGGTGTCCGGGTTATCTATGGCGCTGCCTTCCAAGACGGAACAGCAATTAAAAAAGTGTATTTCCCCGGGACTATAACAAATATCGAGTATAACGCTTTTACAAGAGCGTATTCTCTTGAAAAGGTGAGTTTTTCAAGAGGGCTTTACACTATCGGCGATAACGCTTTTGACGGGTGTTACAGCCTTGAGGGGGCCGTCTTCCCGGACAGTTTTACAAGTCTTGGACTGTACGCGTTCCGCGGCTGTGGCTGCCTGTCCGTGGTCTCCCTCCATGCAGGGTTTACGAACAGCTTAAACACTAGTGTTTTTCAAGCGTGCTATAACCTTAAAACCGTAGCCGTTCCGGAGGGCGTCACGACGATATATGATCACGTCTTTGCCTACGCCTACGGACTTCAAAAAGTGTCTCTCCCTGACACTGTTTCACTTGTTGGGGCGAACGCTTTTGATAGTTGCTACGGGCTCACGGAGGTGGAGATTCCGGAGGGGGTGCAGTCTATCCCCGCGAGTTTGTTCACATCCTGCAACGGGCTGAAAAAGGTTAAGATTCCTGCGAGGGTTTCATCCATCGGCGCGAACGCGTTTTGGGGGTGCTATGCCCTTGAGGAGGTGAAGATTCCGGAGGGGATTGAAAGCATCAGCGACGGAGTTTTGCAAAACTGCAGAGCCTTGAATTCTGTCAAGATTCCAGCGGGGGTTTTAACCATCGGCGCTGGCGCGTTCCGCTATTGCTACGGGCTCAAAGAGGTGGAGATTCCGGAGAGCGTACGTGTAATAAATACACAGTCTTTCCAATTTTGCTCATCCCTGAAAAAGGTCAAGATTCCTGCAGGGGTTGAAACTATCCCCGGGAACAGTTTTAACGAGTGCCGCAGCCTTGAGGAGGTGGAGATTCCGGAGGGGGTTATCAGAATAGATATGAACGCCTTCACGAATTGCAACGCCCTTCGTTTTGTGAGAATCCCGTCAACAATTATCAGCCTCGGTAATAGAGTTTTTAACGGCGATTCCGGTGTCGTCGTTTGTGCCGCCCTGACGCCTCCGTCTCTGGGCTCGAACGCTTTCAACGTGTCTGGGCACGCTATTTTTGTCCCGGATGCCTCCGTCGAGGCATACAAAACCGCCACAAACTGGAGCGCGTACGCCGCCATCATTCATCCTATCTCAGAATTGTAAGCCATGAAAATCGAAGGAAAACACATGATTGCAGACGCCGGGAAGGTCTTCCGCCGGCGCTCCTCCGGGGAGGTCTTCGGAAACGAGATTTACCTGGGCTATTCGCACTACATCGGAGGCGTCCGCCAGGACCCGCCACACCTCGACTCACCGGAAGACTTTGAGGAGATTGTAGACCCAGAAAACGATAAAGAAAATGCGTAAACTCACAGCCCCGGACGGTCACTATTACACACAGGCGGCCACCGTCCCCGCCAAAGAGAGGATTTTTGCAACGGTCGTGTACCTGGGCAAATACGACGCTCCGGACAACTGGCGCCTTGCCGACGAGTCGGAAAAAGAGGCCACAGAAAAGGAGGTTGAGGCGGAAGAACTCCAGGAGCGGGAACAGTTTGAACAAATGGAGGGTTAAGACATGGACGCTCAAAACCTCAACCTGATTTTGACCGGATTTGCCGCTGTGGGCGGCATTTCCGGAATCGTTGCGCTTGTAAAGACAATAGCAACCCTCAAAAACGACCGTGACGCCGGGGAGATTGCGAATGGCGCCGCCGCAGTTAACAGCCTCAAGGCCGCCATCGATGGCTTCGAGGATGTTATCGTGGACCTGAAAAACGAACGGAACGAGGCACGCGCGGAGGCGCGCCAGTACCGGGACGATAAAGAGGCATACCGGCAGGCGTGCATCACCGCCGAGGGCGGATTTTGCACGAACTACGGATGCCCGCTGCGTAACCCGGCCCGTGGGCTGGGCGCCCAATGGCTACGGGAGAACGCCGGCACCGAGGCCATCGCCGGGAATTACAAAAACTTGCCCGAACTGATGGCAGAAAAGGGCATAAAAGCGGAATAGGCTATGGAGGTAAAGCTCAAAAGAATTGCACGAAAGCCCACGTACACAATCGGGCGCGTCTTTGTTAACGAGGTGCGTTTTTGTGACAGCGTGGAGGATAGGGACCGGGGCCTGCAGCAAAGCATGTCGCCGGTCGAAATTGCCTCAATCAAGGTCCCCGGGGAAACGGCCATCCCGGCCGGGCGTTACCGTGTCGACATGGATACATACTCCAGTAGATACGGCGGGGTTCAGTTTTATAAGGACCTTTGCGGAGGACGATTGCCGCGACTGGTGAACGTTCCAGGATACGCCGGGGTTTTGATTCATGCCGGGAATACGGCGGCCGATAGCGCCGGGTGTATCATTGTAGGGGAAAACAAGGCCGTTGGAATGGTCCTTAACAGCCGTGCCACCCTTACAAAGTTGTACAACACTATGAAAGCCGCGCACGACGCCGGTGAGGAGATTTGGATCACGATAGAATAAATGCCCAGAACGATGGAAAAACTCAAGAATTTAGCACTTTTAGCCGTTGTCCTTAACGTCGTAGGGCTGGCGGCTTTTGCGTGCATACAGAGCCGCAGATTGAGGCAGGCACAAGAGGAGGCCGGGCGGCTTTCCCGGAACCAGTCCGCGCTCCTGGACGAACTGCGGCTGGAGCAGAACCGCGCCGGGGAACTCCAGGGCACCGTCCAGGCGCTCACCCTCCGCCGGGACGAACTGGAGGCCCTTGTCCCGAAGTACGAGAAG
>AUXO012357457.1_pt1 | contig 10064 bp, 14 predicted proteins | sample 768731 | NCBI WGS metagenome assembly AUXO01 (sample SAMN02715735, study PRJNA202380) | gut metagenome | biome: sheep rumen | host: Ovis aries | place: New Zealand: Palmerston North | reverse complement strand
GTGCCCGAAGGCGTGACGATAGGCAGTGTGTCAGACGCGCTGTTCCGCAATAACGCCGGATTTTTCGGAATGTCGGACGAGCTGTACAAAGGGGCCGTGCGCGACCCGAACGACGATATGACCAGGCTTGAGACAGATGGAAATCAACCGCTCTACAGGCTTTCAAACGCCACAATCCCGACGAAGCGCAAAGCCGAAGAATCCGTAGATGAAATTCGTGAAAACGCCCCCAACTGGTTTAAACTCGCCGGAAGACTTGTTACGCAGGCCGATTACGAATATTATATCTCGACTTCTCCGGATTTTCCAGGAATCACGAAGTGCAAATGCCAGAACAACTGGGAGTACATTTCTACGTTCTACAAGTGGCTGTATGAGACCGGCGTCAAAAAGCATAATGACGGAACATATTATCTCAACCAGAACAATATGAGCAAGATGGGCTGGAAAGTGGCGGACGCCGCCGATGGAAACAACGTGTACATATGGTACAAGGACGATACTGGAAGCGTCGGCGCCAACACCTCGATGAGCTCTAACGCCCGAAATAAGATGATGCCGTTGAAGGATCTGACGCATGAAATAGTGTTTCAGCCGGCTATTCAGATAGACTTCGCGATAGCGGCGTTTGAGCCGGCTTCAATAGTCAAAGACTTTGAGGAGCGGATTAAAATAGCCGAGCAGGAGGGCGACACCGAAATCAACTACATCGGCGAAGGCGGGTGGTTTAACGACAGGCCCGACGGCAATAAGTCCCGATACAGCATGATCGAAGTCACTATGGACACGACCAACATATATACGTCTCCGATCGTAAAGTCAAATATCGCAAAAATCATATTCAATTATTTTCATAATTCAGTCATTGGACAATTCATTAACTACGGTGACATTCTCAATGAAATTTATTCTATCCCGGGCATTAGAAATGTAAGGACGGTCCAATATACGGAAATAAACGGCGGAACTGAAATACAGAATCTGAACGTATTCAACGGATTGTCATTTATGACCTGTGTTCATAATATTTCCGTCATGAACATTGAAGACAGTCTCCAAGTAGGCAATGCCGGATTCCAGCTGGAGCCTTTCCAGAGCGCAAAGCTGGCCGTTGAAGATTATTCGGTTTTGCTGGATCAAATACAGTTGATATCCAAGTCCGGGACAATGTTGAACGCCGCGCAGTATTAAAGGGGGGACAAACGGCATGATAGATTTTAGAGTAACTACAATTCAAAGCCTAAGCACCGTTACCCAGCCTGCTGCGCTTAGTTCTAAAAATTTTCTAATCTTGTCCAAGATAGACACATACAATGGACTGCCGGGTCCGTCGTTTCAAGTTTATAAAATATCCGAGAGTGTGCTTCTTCACGGTCATAAGCCAACCATTGTAGACGCGGCCAAGGTAGAAGCGGTCATAAATGGAATATACGCGAATTTCAACGAGCTGTCGTCTAAAATGCAGAATCGCGGAACGCCCGAGGATAAAACCGGAATGATGGATGAAGCCGGCGGTTATATGCTCGTCCGCGAAGTCGCCAACAACATAGCCAAGATGATCAGAGAAGAAGACATCGAAGAGATTGCCGACAAATTCGTCGAAGACAACGAGGTCAGCGCCGTTGAAGCTGAACTATATGCAAAGGGGGAAGAACTCGCGCAGGAAGTGATGGACTACGCGGGAGCCCTGGGCATGGCGTTGATAACCGCGCACGCGCCTGTAGGCGCCGACGCCGAAGAGGCTCCGTCTGCCACCGTTTAGCACAATATATTGGTCTATGGATTAATGACAATTCTGAAAGACGGCGTTTTTCTTGCCGTTTAATTTGTAAATATATTTAAATCAAGGATTATCAACAGCCATGGGTGTAAAAATTTAAAATGCCAATCACTGACCATATCAAACAAGTCGCCGAAAGAACAATCGGTCTAATTCAGGATTATTACAAACGTAACCCCAATGAGGGGTTTCAAGAACAAGAAGCGAGAATTTCAAGAGTGGAAAGAGCCATGGAAGCATGCAATGGATTTGAACCGGACGAAAAACTACAGAAGGTAACGGAAAACGTCTTTGAAATGACATGCTCCTGGGAGATCGGTACCGACGCCATCAAGGACAAGATCAATCTTCTTGAAGACAAAATGGACCAGATCCAGCGCGAAAGTCTTGAGGCTGACGAGAAGTTGTCAGAATCGTTCAAGCAGGAGAACTACAAGACACGGCAAGTTGTTGAAGGAATTAGCGGGTCAGTTGATGGGCTTAATGGCGCAGTTTCCGGGCTAAACGAGACGGTTAAGAAGATTCAGGAAAGTCTAGACGCAAAACCGCGGGAAAAGAGCTGGTATGGTCAGATAATCGATTTGATACGGGATGCGAAGTGGGCTATAGTTGTTTTAGTCCTAGTCATAATTGGCGGCATGGTTTTCAATCCGCAGATAATCAGTTTGTTTAACGCACTTGTTGAAAAGATAAAGTAAAGGAACAAATAAAGATGAAAATTAGTGAAAATCAGAAAGTAACTTTGACACTTGGACAATTGAAGAGACTAGTCAAGGAAAGCCTGAATGAAGGACCTGAGAATAACTTCAGTGATGAAGTGCAGGAGATGGTTGATTTTAGAAATGAATATGATAAGTTTATTGAATCAATCTCCGGCAAAATTAAAGACCTTCAGGTAAAGCTTGATAACTTAGGCGGAATTCGTATGAGATTAAAACCGGCAAACATGAGCGATGAGGAAAAGAAAGTTGCACTTGATTGGCTAAATTGGCAATCGAAGGAATTCCCATTCAACAAAATCACCAATGGAATTGACAAGTTACAGGATTAATGGGATCAGATCAATGATCTGAGATACGATTTTATAAGAGCTATCGCGCACGCAATTGGCGAAATAGCGATATAGGCTAGGAAATTATGTACGGGAAACAATTTTATAAGGACTGTATCAGCTCACTTGTGAAGTTTCTGTTGCAAAATGGCTTCACAAGCGCCCCAACTCCTCCCGTCCATCTTCACAGAAACGCGCAGGACGAAAAGAATCCGTTCAAACAGTTCACCGGCTATTTCAAGCCTGACACTTTTGAAATTCATTTGTTTCTCAACGGCCGTCATCCCAAGGACGTCTTAAGAACTCTGGCGCATGAACTTGTACATGTAAAACAACATAATGAAAACAGACTTGCTGAAGGCGGTGCAGATCTTAAGGACGATCCAGAACTGCGCGAATGCGAGCTTGAGGCGTTCACTCAGGGCAATCTCGGTTTCCGCGAGTGGACCGAGCAGATGGGAAAAGATGATTTCGGAAACGAAAATGTGATCGTCAATGAATCCGAGATTGAACCTGGAATCGAGTTCCTGGAAAAGTTTCTAAGAAAGAACCGAGACACAATTCGCGCCGGTCTGAAGTATCTCAAAGGCCTTGTAAGATCTAATCTCATAAAAACATTGGAGCAATTCGGATTTGAGCTTGAAGTGGTTCCGGACGACGAATGGAACGAGTACAAGGACGATCCTACGGAAGTCTCAGAAGACGACCGCACGCTGCGCGTCAAGTGGTCGTACTACAGAGCGCAGTTTTGCAACTTCCAGGACAGATACGGCTGGCCGTTTCACGAAATGGTCCACGCCGCGATCTTCAGCGGAAACATGCCGTCCGAGTTCATGGACATAGATTCGCCGTTCAGATACCCGATGAACACGGATGAAATCTACGCGTTCGGATTCCAGCTGGCGCATATCTACGGAACTAGAAAATACCAACGCCTGCTGGACTACTATGCCGGCAGGCCGGGACATGAAGAATTTCCGGAAATTTTCGATATATTTGTAAGAATTGTTTTAAAGGGAAATAAATAAGAAGAACGAAAATGAAAAAACTAAGAAAAAATTTGCAAGTTGAAAGCAATGATGAAACTGTGAAATTGGATGAACTTAAAAAATGCCTAATCAGAGCGGCTGAAGACGACAGTTTTAGTTATGATGGCGATGAAGCGGTTCGTTCGGTTGAGGACTTTTATAGCATCAGAATAGTTGAAAAGGGAAACCAACCTCGACTTTCCAACATTAAAGGATTCGAGAAGGCCTTTGAAACTTATGATTGGGTGTATTTAATTGAAGGCGAGAAGGCTGAACGGGGTAGTGGCGAAAGTGCACTGAGCTTTTGGTCTGCGACTGATGCTCTTGAGAAGAACTACAAAGTATTAGCTCACGGTTGGGAAGACCGTATGACTAAGTACTGGATTGTAGTGGACAAGGATAATGAAATGCTTAATGAAAACACAAAAGTCACATTGACTATTGGTCAACTAAAGAGACTAGTAATGGAATCTGCTGACGAAGAATGGTGCGTGATTCGTCTTGGAAAGGGACGATCATGGGAGACGATTTCCAATATGTACGGTTCTGAAAGCTGTGTAATTACAGACGATAACTTAAGCAAAGAAGAGGCGAAAGAATCGGCCAAAGAGCAGGCAAAAGAACTACCTGATAGTCTAAAGAATATGTACGGTTGGTCATTCAAGGCCGTTCCGATGTCAGCAGTTAAAAAAATAGAAAAAGCCAAAGGCGACTGGTGCGTAGTTTCGTTTGGCGGTTCCATTGGCAAAAAACATAAATATCATTGCAGATATGGCGCGTGCTCAATCGAATCAGATAATTTGACGCAGGATGAGGCTAAGGAAGAAGCCAAGGAATCTAGAAAATTCCTGACTTCTACGGACAGATACTATGGAATAACATATAGGGCCCTTCCACGGTCTGATGTTAAAGACAATGAGTCAATTGTTCGTGAATCCCAGACCATGTCAATCAAGGACTACGCGGAAATGGAAGGCCTTGACGAGGATGAATTCTTTGATGTCGTTGCTAGAAACTATCCCGAATACGAACTTGACGACGAGCTTTCGCTTGACCAGCTCGCCATGTGCGCGCAGGAATGCGAAAAGCAGAGACCTGGATATTTCAGAGGATAATAGAGATAAGATCATGGCGTCTGAAACTTTTGCGGGAATAATTGAAATCATAAAGAACATCGTTCTTTGGCTTCTGGGCAAACGTGAGCGCAAGCAGCAGCACGCGCAGGATGTCGCAGAGTCAGAGCAGAAGTTGAACGACGCCGTTGACAACGGACATACGGTTGGCGAACTTTCGGAAGCAGTAGAAGACCTGAAGCAGCAGCATAAGTTATGAAAGATTTAATTATAGCGAAACGGTTTAAGAAAATCGTTGAAAAATCAACATGTTCGGCCATAAATAGAAAATCGCTGAACGAATCGCAGCTCGAGTTCGACGCGCTGGATCCGACTGTCAAATCCCTGATAGACGAGACTATTCATATAGACGGCATCGCCGCACAGATAGCAATAAATCTAGCATTGATTGGATTTACTGATTGTTCGATTGATAAGAGATGGACTCATTATGCGCTTTACAATGACCGCATCATGGTCACTATCACTATTATTTTTGACAAGCCGTTTGTCATCGACTGGGAATCTTCAATAGACGAGTGGTATATTTCACGGGACAACCCCTCTTCGTTCGTTCCGCGTGGAACCGCCGTTACGTCGCTTACTATAGCGCTGTATGTCCCATCTAAGCCCTTTGGCATAATTTCATCTAATGACAAAATTCTTGACTACATTTTCGCCAATGCCAATATAAGCGCGAAACTGCCAAATGGGGAATCATGCGTTCGCAATATAATTCTCAATTATTCGGAAAAGATCGATGATGAAATGATGTCCGACCTTACTGAGATCAAGCGAATATTGAGTAAAACAATGTCAGCTCACATCAGAGGCATAAAATCGTTCATGCTCAAATTAATGGACGAATTCCAAGCCAATGAGGAAGAAAAAGAAGAAGCCGACAACACATATGAAGTCGTCGATGATGAAGTTTAAAGCCGTCCCGATTTTTTCAGGACATTGCACTTAAAGCGTTCGGAACGGTCTTCGAGAATCTTTTTCCGTATTTCTTTATTCGGCCATTTGCATTTCTTATCTAAGCCTTCCAGAACAATTACATATTGTTCGGGATGCCTTCTTTTTAAATCGGCGCTAGACGTATGAAAGCGTCCGGCCGTTGACCAGCAATACAGAGGCGTGCCCGGAATCATAAACAGTTTTTGAGCCTCGACCATACACCTGATGCTGAAATACTGGTCATTGCAGAACAATGTATTTTGAAATTGAATTCCGTTGTCTTCGAGAAACTTTCTTCTGACTATTTTATTCCATGGGGGAAATCCAATTACAGAATATAGACTCTCTACGTTCTGAACGAAATCATTTCCAGTTAAAACTTTTTCGTATAATTCCGGTTTTGTACGCAGATTTGTAAAACTTTTACTATTTTTTCTACCGACGCCGTCTACAGACATGCAGTTAATTGTGAACAGATCAACGCCGGAATTGCTATGAATAACTTTGAACAATGTTTCAAAAGTATGTTCATTTAAAATATAGTCGTCTGAGTCAATGAACCATAAATACTGTCCGGTCGATTGCTTCATTCCAAAATTCCGAGCCGAACCTGCGCCTTTAGATGGATTTACGAAAAATTTAAATCGCGGATCTGCCGGTCTGAACACCCCCGGTTTGATCTTAGACAAAATAGTATCGACAGTATGGTCAATACTGTGGTCGTCTACGAAAATCACTTCCCATCCGTTAGGCATCGTCTGCTTATTTATCGAGTCTATAAGACGCGGTATTGTGCTTTGAGAATTATAACATGGGATAATAATTGATAAAAAAATAGAATTCAAAATATCTCTCGCCTTTTACATGTTATTTATAAGTCTATCTAGTTCAATTTGCTCGTCATCAGTCAGCGCTATCTTATGCCCGCTGATTGATTCAAGTTCTTTTACTGGAATCAAAGCCAGCGGATGTTCATCCACATCGTCGGGCTGACTCCAAATATAACCGCGTTTATGCGGCGTATATCTGAATTTAACGCGTTCGACGGGGTCGTTCCATTTGCAAAAATCAGGCTGAAGATTTTCAACAGCCCATTTAAACAGTCGTCGCGCCTCTGCGAAAAGAATAACGTCTTTGAATATAAATGCAAGATATCTGCCAACGACTTCCGGCATTTCCGACATTATTATTGTAGATATGTCTTTTTCTTCACCGGATGAATTATACGGTTCAAACCAGACATTTGTCGAATCAATATTTTTATTTGTTATTCCAGTAGGCGCCTTTACATCGATTGCTATGCGATTTATACCGTCTTTTTTAATAAAACCGTCTGTTTTCCAATGTATGTCTAAAAATCTTGAGCTGACAGGTTCAACGCTAAAACCAGAATTTATTTTTTTCAAAAAACGATTCTGAAGAACATGGAATACGAATTCTTCGAACGGTTTTCCAAATTTTTCACGATTTTCTGTTGACATAATTTTAATCCCAGAGATGCTCTATAAAAATCTCCAGGATCTTCATGCCCTTATGCAGGCACTTTGCTTGATATTTGTCAATCTCGATAGACCGATTCATATATTTGTCATGCTCAGCCTTTTCCTCGTCGGTTCCCGCCCAGACCATTTCTACCAAACTCTTGTCACCGGTCGGCTTCCAGTCATAGTGCCATTCGAATTTATGCGGATTTTTCATCGAGCACGTATCATCATTAAGCTCTCTGAATAAAAACTCCAAGCGCTCAAGCGACTTCTGCCACGTCTTAAAACGAAAGTCATCAATTCCCGCATATTCTCCATCATCGTCGGCCATGAAGTCCGAACCCATTACAAGCCGCTTGGCAGTTTCCGGGGACACTTTCTTTCCTTTGATGTGTTTGCTGACTTCAGCTTCATCGATTTTTTCATCGCCGGTTATTTCAGCAAGCTTATTCCACAAAGCGATTGAACATGTCGGATATCCATGGAGATTTTCGCGAAGACTTTTCAATGCTTCTGGAATAGAACGCGCAAGCCACCAGTGAATATCCCAGGCGTCGCGGAATGAAGCACCCTTTTCAAGACGCTCTTCGCAATGCTTGTTCCAGCGCTTCAGATAGCCGAACTGTTTCGGAGACATGAAAAACCACTTGCGCTCAAGCGTATCTCCGTCTAAGAACATGACTTTATATGCTTCATCGCGCTTGCCAAATTTGCACCACGCGATAACGTCTTTCCAGACCGCCTGTGCGAACGAGTCATAGTCTTTTGGATATTCAACTTTGAAACGCTTTATCGGATCTGACTCCTGCACTAGGCCTTCGAACAATGACTTGTCAACCTTCTTAAACATTCGAAATCTCCCTTATAGTTTTTACAATGAAACGACTGATACTAATTTAATTTTATAGTCGCCGCGCTTTAAATTTTATTCATTCGCCTTTTAATTTGTTTATTGATTTTATAACGGCTTCAAGTTCAACCTGCCTCATTGTAAGCGATATGAGATCGACCAATGCGGTGAATGTGCAAACGCCGGTAATCCATATTGACAGTTTAAGGCCGTATGAAAACAGAGCCGCGACAGTCCATATCGCTACAAGAATTTCATGCAGACACGCCGAACGATGTAAATTTGTAACCGTAAGCATGTCGCGGCGTGTTATCTTATCATTTGTCACGATCGTATTAGTGGAATTGTTCATGTTTTTACTTACTCCTTTCATCTTCAAGCTTTGCCATTGGATATCCCGGCGTGCAAGTGAATGGAACATCTTCATTTGGATTAGCCCATTCTGGAAATGGCAATGGCGTCCATGCGAGAACAACCCCATAGTTTATAGAACCAAGGGGCCCTTCAATACTCCAGTACTTGTTTCCGTTTTTAGATATCGTAAACTTAGAGAAGACAAGTCCTTCACACTTCTCACGATTAGTGAAAGCATTTCCTCTCCAATATCCTGGAGAGTATGTCAAATACCAACCAGTCTCAGTTGGAAGTCCATTCTCAACATTTGTCCATTCAATGTTCATAGCTTATTCAGCTTGTCCCATATTCCAGAAACTTCAGTCGTCTTACGCGGAATTGGTGGATTCTTTTTTACTGTTTTAGTTTCAGTTGTCTTTTTCGTTAAAGATTTTGTTTTATTCTTTGCATTCATTTCATTGACCCCTGTTGGAAATGATATTATGCCCTTATAAGGGACATCTGAATAACTGCACTTAGTTAATTCATCTTCAGACAAACCTATTCTTTCTAAGCAAGAAGCAAATGAAGGATTGGAATTAATTAATTCCTTTAAAGCTTTAGTTGCTGACATAACATCTTCTTCACCCGGAGGAATAGAAATATCTTCAGCATCAAGTTCTTCATCGCGTATCATTCTTTTTACGGCCCCGTAATACCATTTTAAAAGCTCTGGAGTTGGAACAAGATTAAATTCTTCCATGTTAAGCTTCTTTCATAAGCGTCATGCATTCATTCTTCATAAACTCGATCGCCTCGGGCATGTCACATCCACCCTTCGACCAATCGGGTGAGCCATCCGGAAGTTTGCCTGCGGGACCAAAGGCGCGGGACAGCTTATCAAATACCTTCTTCTTGGCGTCTTCCCAAGTCAGTATGGAATTTTCGGCAAATTCCATAGCTTTGTGCCGGAAATACCACTTGGCCTTCTGTTCGTCATCAAAGACACTTTCACCAGTTTTTTCACCTCGTCTAAAAAGATACTTAAAACAATTGCCTTCACAAAAATCCATCTTGTATCTGTCTATCCAAACAATTGCATCCATACCGCTCCTGTGTCTATAATGCTTCGGGTGATTGACCTTGCTGAAATTTTCATTTATGATTGCATCCGGTTCACTATCTTCACAAAGCCATTTCGCATAGTCAAGCCAAATCTGACTTCCCCAAGTCCAGCATGGCCCCAGACCATGTTTCTGCGAATATTCAAGAGATGCACATCCATTAGAAAATCCATGTCGTTCAATGTTCTTCATTTTCACTTCTCCGCTTCGATACTAATATTATCCTTCGGAAGCTTGCCTGTCTTGATAAAATGATTCAAAGTGTTCACTAGATCCTTCGCCATGTCGATGTCAATATGCATTCTGGAAAACGCATGTACTTTGTCAGGAAGAATATAATTGCTC
>AUXO010571390.1_pt1 | contig 10064 bp, 13 predicted proteins | sample 768731 | NCBI WGS metagenome assembly AUXO01 (sample SAMN02715735, study PRJNA202380) | gut metagenome | biome: sheep rumen | host: Ovis aries | place: New Zealand: Palmerston North | reverse complement strand
TTCAGCTCTGAATAAGTAAAATATTTAAATAGCTTCATAATTTTTAAATATGTTAATCACAATTATTTTCTTTAAGATAATCCATAAATCTCTTTGTGAACTCTTCAACACTATCACATTTATATTTAGTCTCTACATATGTTCCAGTCCAATCTGTATGCGTAGACATATTGTTTTCAAAAAATTCTGTTATAACTCTAAACAACTTATTCTTCATAATATTTTATTTTTCAGATTTGTTAAATAATTGCTTAGTAAACCAAGGACCTAATGTAGAAATCCATAACATATATTTCTTAAATTTCTCATAGTCTTCATCAAAAATTTTCATATATGGATTATCAATTAAATACTTATCCACATATTCATTTGTACTTGATGATGCATGTGCATAAATATGACCTAAATATGAATGTCCTATTCCTATGCAAAGCCATTCTTTATCAAGATTAAGTGAATTAGGCTTATCATTAAAAAGTAATGAAACTTTAGGTTCTGTACTTAACCATTTTATGATTTCATGATTGTTTTTGATAACTGCGCTTTTAGGAATCAAATATCCTTTATTGTCTTTAAAGCAATTATAAAACTTCTTCATTATTATTCTATTTTACAATAATTTCAATATCTCCCATTTCATAATTGTATGTAACACTTTTTACAGAAAATAATTTCCACTCATTTTGATACCAAAGGGAAATATATTCATTAATTCGTGGGATAATAAAATCGGGGTTATTAGTTAGCCAAATATCCCCGATATATTCATATGGATGTAAATAAGAAATACCTTTATTTCGTACAAAAGTTATACGATTAAGATTTCTTGTTGTCATCATTTTTTCAAAATCTAACATACTATTTCAAATTATTTAATTTAATTATTCATCTTTAGTCAAACCTTTACATAGTGGATTATTTGGAAAGTTCTTTTCAAGATAATTAGCACCCATTGCTTCAGTAATTTCCTCCTTTGTCATATCCTTTGTAACTGAAATATGAAGAAGTACTCCACCAATAGCTCCAAGGATCAACAATGGCCATATTCCACAGAGTCCAAGGATAATAAGTGTGAGAACTGAATAAATTGAAACTCCTGTTAAAAATTTTGTTGTCATAACTAAACTATTTAATAATTACATAATAAATATAGTTATTTAATTATAAAATTCAATTTTACTATTAAGAATTATTAAGAATTATTAACAATATAATCATATAAAGGTTTTATATCTTCATATTCATAATCTTCAATACTTTGATTAGAATATTCAAAATCTCTTCCATTTTCTTTATATGAAAAGCATAACCCTACACCTCTTCCAACATACATTGAATCTATAGCTTTACCATTTACTTCAAAAGGATTTTCATCATAATCATCATAAACTTGAAGTAAATCATCATGAGTTAATTCTCCAAATTTCTTTAATGCTTTAATAAACATTTTATCTGAAATTTGTTTAGTAGATTCTATTAAAAAATTTTTAATATCTTTCATAATTATTTATTTTTGTTTATTTAAAAATAAACTTCAAATTTTTAATATATTATTTTTATTGTCAATTTTCCATGCACATCTTGAATCAAGCATTGCAAAAAATTCTCCTATATAGCCTTCATCTAAATCTGGATATGACCAAGTATGTCCAAATATTTGATAATATTTTTTAGATGATGAAAATGGATTATTAAGATGTTCATGTACATCTGCCCATATTGGTGATCCATCCCAATTCCAACCTCCACGAATTCTTGAAATTTGACCTATTGGATTTGTTATGACATCATCATGAATATCTAACATTCCATTTAATAAATCTGCTAATGAATCTTTATCATTATCAAAATTAGCTAATCTTATAAATGCATCTTTTCTTTCTTTATAATGATTCTTAATTTGATAATCTTCTTCATCTCCATCAGGCCACATCTCTAATTCTTGAATAGCCCAATCTTTATTAAATTTAAGCCAACCATTCAATACACCAGCATGAGTAAATAAATATTTTTTATTATTTATTTCTTTTTCATAAGCAAATCTAAATAATTGAATATTATCTTTAAAAATTTGCTCTATTTGTCGTGATCTTGCTCTATCAAGTCTACAACTATCTGTATCATAAAGATAATGCCAATCATGATTACCTAATAAAAGAATTATTCTTTTATCTTTCTTAGCAATCTCTATAATTTCTAAAAATCTATCATATGCTTCTGCAGGAGTAATATCTTCATATCCTGAATATGGATCAAGATAATCTCCTAAGAAAACTATATCTAAATTAGGATAGTCTTCTTGATTATATTTATTTAAAGCATCTTTCCAAAATGTACGGCCATGCACATCTGGTATAATTAAAGTATTAATATTATCCATTATATTCATTAGTAAAATTTATTATTAAAATATAGAAACTATTCTTGAATATTTCAATTTTGAAATTTATGATTTTAAAATATATATAGAGACAATATGATTGGAGCACATGATACTTATACATATATGAAAGCAACTAATTGGTTTATTGAATTGTTTTCATATTTTTGGAGATGTCAGAAAAAAGATATTGATGAACTATATCAATTAGATGTAAGATGTTTTGATATACGAGTTATTAGAGAAAATAATTATTGGATTATTGGACATGGTAAAGCTAAAGTAAATAAGACTTTTAATACATTGGAAGAAATATGTAAATACTTTAAAACTAATTATAAGAATTCTATTATTAGAATTATCTTAGAAAGTGATGGGAATAATGAATCAATAGTAAAAGTATTCAAAGACGAATGTAATAAGATAATCAATAATTATGATAAAATGTTATGGTCAATTTATATTAAAAATCCATGGACTTGTATATATAAAAACAAAAAAGAATATCAAACTATTGATTATTGTTGTCACCTATTTAATTGGGATTTAGGAAAGTCATTTATAGAAAATATAAAGAATTTTGATTTTAGTTCTCGAAGTATAAAAACTTGGGCTAAAAAACATAATCCTAAAATTACTCAAGAAATGATAGAAAATGAAAATATTATTTATTTAATGGATTATATAGGAATCTATTAAAAAAGGAATCACTTAAGTGATTCCTTTATATTTTAATATTCTACACTACCGTCATCATTACATGCATGAGCAAAAATATTTCCTTCTTCTTCATTTAAAAAGTCATCAAATTCATTTTTATATTTTGCATCTATTATTAAATCTGCACTAATTGGTAAAGTATCTTTTCCAACAGCTCCAACAAATGCTACTCTATACTTTACTTGTTGACTTTCATTAATTGTAGTTTCATTAATAAAATTTGTTATATCTTTCATTTTTATATAATTATATATTTTTTTAAATATAAATATCTGGTCCTAAAACAAAATTTCCAGTTCCATTATTTCCAAATAATTGATTAGATATTTTATCATACATATAACCAATATTTGATTTCCGTACAGGAATTAAATGTAATAAATCTCTATCTGAACAATATAATTTAAATTCATATATATATTGTGATGCTCCACCATTACCATGAGTACCACCCATATTTATACCAAATATATGACATGAATAATCACAATTAAAAGTATTATTTTCTACTGTATATGTTGTTATTTCATTTGTACTTAAATTTTTTACTGTAACTATATTTGGAGTTGATAATGATGAATATAATTCATACACTATATTATTTGATAATTTTGCAATAGTAGTTGGTGTATATTTATTTCCAAATCTAAAACTTGATTCATTATTATTTCCAGCTGTTAAAAAAGAATACTCTTTATTATTAAGTGCTGTTCTACATCCAAATATAAATGATTCAGAACTTTTAAATTTACAATATATAACAATATTATTTGATGGTACTATACCTGTATCAATATATTGTGTTCCTGAACTTTGTAAATATTCAATTTTATGATCATAAGGTATATTTCTATAATATACTTTATGAGTATCATTTACATAATGAATAGATTTCTCAATTGATTTATTTAAAATACTAGTTGTATAATTAGTTTCTAAATCATATTTTTTAGAATAAAGCATTAATATTTATAATATGATTTATATAAAAATAAAAAAGATAAGATTAAAATCCTATCTTCTTTGTTTGCTTTTTACTATAATCATTTTCATCATCAATATTATAGATATCTGCTAATGTCATATCTTCATTTATTGTATTATCATTAAGAATCTTTCGAACTTTTTCTTTAACAAGTTTTTTAAATTCATATTTAAGTGATAATCGTCCTTTTCTTAATAATGCTTTATCAATATTTGATAATGCTGTATTGAATGTACAAATTAATTTAATACCTAATACATCAGATATAATACCATCAGTAAGATTAAGTAATAATGACATCACTGGATTGTAATTCTTATCTCGATCTAATAGTACTTTTTCACAATCTTCAAGAATAAATATAGTATCTTTATTCTCTAAAAAATATGACATCAAACGTTCTTGAGATGAATTAGATAATAATGCACCATCAATAAATACAAAATCTTTCTCAGGATATTTACTCATTAGATGTTTGATAAATGATGATTTGCCAGTACCAGGTTCTCCATAAAATAATATCAATTCTGAATTTCCTTCATCTGAAACTAAATTACATATTTTATTATATGGAATATCATCATTATAATTCTTATCAATATCTATTTCTTGATAATCATAATCATACCATGCGGTATATAATGAATTACTACAATCTATAGCTGCAATACCAAAATCAATTCTTGAGTGTTTTTCATTTTTTACAAAACAATTTCCAATACATTCAAGAACATCTTCAATTTTATGATGAGTATATACAACTACATAATATCTACCTAATCCATCATTCTCATCACTTTTAGTAATTGTAAATAAAAAATTCAATCTTTCATATCTACTGACAATCATCCATTCATTTAGTGAATAGCAAAAAACAGATATATTCTCATCTTTTTCACTTAATTCAAGAAGATTATTCAATAGTTTAAATTCATCTATTCGATTTTTTATTTCTTTAACTGTATTCAATGATTGTGATCCAGACCTATAAGTAAGATTACAATTATCATCTAAATATATAAAATAAGCTTTTGGAAGGGAGCCATATATATTTATATACATGGCTCCTTTATAATCATCTGAGTGACAATTAAAGTTTTCAAAAATCTTAGTAATTCTATTCAGTTCAATCATCTTTAAATCCAATAAAATTTTCAATTAGGAATGAACGCCATCCTTCAGAATCAAGATCATAATAGTTAATCACTGTATCTGGAGTTACTCTACCTGTACCTTTAGGTTTATTCTCTTCACCCATTATATCAAAATTCAAAGTACCAAGAGCAGTTCTTTCTTCTCCATTTTTCTTAGTATAACTAAACTCTACTTCTCTTTTGTGAAGTTCTTCTCTAAATTTGTTAATGTCTGTATTCATATTTGTAAGCTTTAAATTTTATATATTATAATATAGTAACTTATTTTAAAAATTCAATTTAAAATAATGAGTCAAATAAATTTAATTGTACAGTACCAGATGCACTAGCCAATGGTATATTCATAACTTCAAGGAATCTATTTATTGGATCAATAATAGTTTTTTGCCATTGTGTCAATTTATCCATTTGAGGTGCCCACTCTGGAAGTTCTCCTGCAGGAAATCCAAAATATCCAATATTCTTATGACCAAGTCTAATATTATAATATTTAATCTTACCTGAATATTGCTTAAGATTGTCGTGTCCATTCTTATGAGCTAAGTAATTATATCTTGCAATAGCTTGTACAGATACAGGACATTGTTTACCTAATTCAAGCATATTCTCATCATCTATTACATATTTCATATAATCTCCAACACCAATAGATTGAGATATATCTTCAATAGGAGCATTATAGAATTGCTTTCTATATTCAGCTAACTTTTGATTGAATATAACCATATAAGTCTCTTTATCTTTTTCTTGATATTCAAACATAAGTGACTCCATTAAATCTTTTAAAATAACTCTACAAAGTTTTGGAGTAGTTGACTTAATCAATTCAATACCTGTTCCAGATACTTTTGGATGATCAAGATATTTTCCTTTATTGAATACAAGTCCTTTAAGATATTTCTTTTTCTTAAGATAAATGCCAGCTTTAGAAACCGTCTCTAACTCAAACTCATGAATATTATGTCCAAATCTAGGTTCATATATCTCTTCACACCATTTAGTATTAAGTTTATCTTGGAATTCTTGAGAGTATTTCAAAATCCAATCTAATTTTTGTTTATCTGTATTATATTTCTTTTGACTCTCTTCTGTCATAGCATCAAAGAAAGTTCCAAATGTTGTATAGACAGAATCAGTATCAGAATATATACTTACTGGTTGTTTTCTATACCAATCATGTTTTGACTCATCAAGTTCAAAATCAAATTTCTCCCAAAGATCTTTACGTTTCCAAATACCTTCATGGAACCACTCTTCAAGGTTTTTCCACATAGTTTTTGTAAGATTTCTACATTCACCAGTAATATCTCCTGCAAGATTAATATTAAAGAAATAAAAGAATTGATTAGCAGCAGCACCATAAGCAGCATTTCCAAGAGCTTTCATAGCAAACTCAAGTAATTGATACTCTTGTCTAAAATCAGAGACTTCTACATAAAATTGTTTAAGTTCATCTATAGACATTGAATAAATATCTCTACCTTTGAATTCTGTATCTAATATTTTAACAATATCTTCATGGAAATGCATCCTTTCTCCTTCTTGTTGATTGATAAGTCTATCTATTTCTACAAGAAGTTCTGAATCTAATCTTTGACCAGTATATTTATAAAAGTCACGATTTTTCTTTGTTCTTCGTTGCATCTTTTTAAAGCAATAGTCTTTATCATTTTTATAGACATTACCCATAATAGACACAAAATAATTAGGATCTTTACGTTTCTCTTCAAGCTCTTGTTCTGTCCATGGAATTATAGTATATCTTCCAAAATTATCAGGGCCTACTTTATTATATACAAGATTTTCAAATGACAGATTACAAGTTTGTACTTGAGAAGGATAAAGTGAAGCAAAATCATCACATACATTCCATTCATATCGGCCAGGAACACATCCACAAAAAGCTCCTTCATATTCTATCTTTCGTCTTTCAATCTCATCATAAGCATAAACAACATGCTTATTATCTTGATAGAACTCCCAAAATACATTTGCTGTTGTCAATGCTACTTGACCCATTCCTTGTTGAAGTGTGACAAGAGTAACTGCATCTACAGCATATAATGATTTAATAGAATTAAGTTTCTTATCAATCAAATTAACAATCAATGAATCAATTCCATTATAGAAATAATACCATTCTGGATCTCTTTCATATAATTGTTGAAGTGTTCCTTCATATTTGATTTTATGAGCTTTGACTGCTGCATTACCAACCCAATCCAAAGAATAACTTTCATAAGGACGAAGTGAATAATCATATTTCTTGACCATTTCCATATAGTCAATATTTCCTACATGAAGTGGTGATGGCAATACATATTTTTGATTGCTTTGTGTCATAAAACTAATTTTTCCAATCTCTCCTGTTGGACTAGCTTTACGCATAATATTATATGCTTCTCCTTTACCAAATAATCTAATTAATCTATTCCACATATATTGCCAGTCAAATCCATAACTATTCCAACCAGCTAATACAGGAATATGAGGAAGAATTTTTGTAAAGAATTGTTTAAGCATATCTTCCTCTTTTTCAAAATATTGATAAAGAACTTTTGGCTCTTTATTATTTAATTTAGTTTGCTTATAGATTCTTGCAAAATCATTGTTCTCAATCCAATCAAGATAACGTTTCCTTAAAAGATTTACTTGTACTTCTGTCAAATTATGAAGGCCATAAATAAGACAAGACATATCAGGACCTACTAATGATATACTTGTCACTTTTTGCTCTGCTAATAATGGATCAGGAAACTTATCACTTACTTCAGTCTCAATATCCCAAGTATATAATTTTGGTGAATATTGAGCATGTAAAGCTTTATTAGTATCATCATCTAACTCATACATAAATTCAAGAATATCAAATTCATTAGGAGTATAATTCAAAGTATCTTTAAATACTTTTCTACATCTACGTCCATCCCAATTTTCATATTCTCCATTTTCATCATATTCATAAGTCTTAAAATGATGTAAATACTTTTGATAAAATTGTCTATTTCCTAATTTATCAACATATGAGATTACTAGTTTTTGCTCTTTTTTATTCCATTGTCTGTCAATTATCATAATTTAAAAAATTAATAGTTACATTAATTATAACATAGTTATTTATTCTATATAAATACAAATAAAGGAATAACTTAAGTTATTCCTTTATTTATATAAATCAAAAATATCCATATATTGGAAATTTAATTCTTTAATTAATTTATCGTCTTTAATTAAATCTTGTTTTAGATTAGTTGGCATTGATTTATTTATTTTAGATGATCCATAATGAATGTCTCCATCTCCTCCTATCCATGAAGTTTTTTTATGTCTATGAGGTTTTAGAGTGAATTCCAAAAACTTATCTAATTGACCTAAAGAAATTAAATAATATATTGATGTTTCATCTTGACCTCTATTAAATGATCCATTAACATCTCCCATCAATACTTTATAATATTTCTTTCCATCTTTTTCAACTGTTTGGACAAATATTTCTGCTTCTTCATCCCATGTATATTTTTTAACAATAGTATTATTTGATCCTTTTACAATACAATGTGTTATATATGATGGAAATCTTTTATTTTTACGTAATTTATATGGAGATACATCTGGTGATGGCCCAATAGAATAATTAGAATAATATTTATCTATAATTTTATTTTTTAATTTATCACTTAATATATAATAAACTTTATCTAATACTATATTTATATCACGAGGCGAAACTGTATCTATATCATGATGTATATCATATGCACTTTTAGATATATTTACAATACTTTTAATATTAACATCTTTTGGTCCAATTATAAATATATCTCCATCATATTTATCATCTATTAAACATGCTAATTGACAAGTATCAAATTTAATTAAAAATATTATTCTATCATAATCTTTATTTTGTATTAAATCTAAAGCATATTCATATCCATATTTAAATGAATAAACAACATACATAGCAATTTTTTCATTTTTTAACCACCAATAACGAGGTCCATTTGGATTTATAAATTTTTGAACATCTAATTCTTGTATATAAGTATTGTTAATAGATAAATTATCTATATTTTCACAAAATCTCTCAAAAGAATCTCCCCAAGGAACTGGATTAAGTTTAGTATCTTTCTTAATAAGAGCTTCACTAATAAGAGCTTCAGTTAAAAACTTATTTAAGTTCTTCATATTAATTTATAAAATGTGATTCAATTTTCTTTTTTGGATTATTTATCATTTGTCCAGATATCATAGCATCTGCTCTTTTTAATTCTTCTTCATTAGGTATGTATTTATCTTCTTTTATTTCTGGTTGAATATCTTTTGTAACTTCATTATTAGGTTTTGTCTCAACTGTTTTTTCTTGTGTATTCTGTATTTTCTCTTCAATTTGTTCTTTACTTTCATTTTGTTGATTTTTAATCTTTTCTATATCTTTCTTTTGTTGGTCAATTACTTTATTTGCTTTATTTACTTCTTGAACTTTTCCAACTAATTCATTTCTTAATCTATTTATTTCATCTTGTTGTTCTTTCAACTCATCTGTTTTATCTGAAATTTCTTCAAATGACTCATTGTTATCTTTATTTTTTTCTTCTTCATCATTCAAATAATTTGTAATCATTGATGTCAATAAAAGTGCTGCTATAGGCAATAATGCACCAATTATATATGTTACAATTACTGTTGCTTCTTGATCAGGTAGTTGAGTCCATATAAATATTGGTTCTTTAAAATATTTAAGATTCTCTACAGAGTTAATCATTATATGCTTATATGAACTAAATACATTACCAATAACTTGAACTAATGTAAACATAGTCAT